>Ga0214545_1003565_pt1 | contig 29552 bp, 10 predicted proteins | sample CNSS4metaG_FD_160064 | JGI IMG/M metagenome (GOLD analysis project Ga0214545, IMG submission 160064) | Root nodule microbial communities from cowpea collected in UCLA plant growth center, Los Angeles, California, USA - CNSS4 | ecosystem: Host-associated > Plants > Roots > Nodule | place: USA...
GTATTTTATATATAAACAAAAAAAAAAATATATATATATATATATATATATATATATATATATTTATAGTGAAGCACTTGGGGTGCTCCAACCCATACACATAAAATATGTGCAAAATCTAATGGTAAAGTCTCACATTATAATGCTCACATTGCATCATACAGATGAGACTATGATTGTCCTTATCAAAAAACCCTTATATATAATTTGTATAGGCTGAATAAGTATTAAGTGTTTTAAAGAATATCACTCACTTTCCAACACCTTGTCCTAATTTTATATGTTATCATATGCTCCTTAACCATCTGCAGTTGATAAGTTGTCATGGCTGCACCAAAACAGTAGTTGCCTTATTAAGTACAAGCATTAAATTTTACAAGACCCCCACATCACCATTGGCAAACATAACCTAGATGATGATTGATCCATTGCTCTTCTCCTCCCAACTTGTTCAAAATTTTGTAATGGTTTGTTTATTGCCTTTAGTCTTAGTTTGCCTCTTCGTTCTTTGGTTGTTATTGGACTTCCTTCATCTTCCCTTGGTTTTTCTCCACATATTCTAGTCTTGGTCACTTTATCCACTTGTATCCCTACAACCTTTTTAGGATAACATATATTCTAGTACATTTCTAATGTAATTACATGTTCTCTCCAATATTGCTTAGTGGGCTATTTCTAAAAAATTATATATTACTACAATATGTCCCTACTTTCAATAGCCCATATGTATCAACTTATCTCATTTGTAGATTCTTTTTTTTTGTGCCAAAGGATGAGACAAGCCACCCTAGGACTTAGGTCGAGACGAGTAAGTTCGCCTCACGTTGAGCCATGTCGGCCCAGATTGTAGGTCAACTGAGTTGGTCTCAACCGAAGGTTGAGTTAAGACGACCCTAGCTGAAGGTTCAGATGAAATGGCTATGAGCTAGTTGGCCCTGGCTAAAGGTCGAGCTAGGTCGGTTCGGGCCGAAGGTCGAGTTGAGTTGGCCTAGACATAGGGTTTAAAGCAATATATCATAGTTAAAGGTTGAGTCGAGTCAACTCAAGCCGAATTGTTTCAAATCGACTACGGTCAAATCGATTCAAATTGGGTCGATGTCGAATTGATTCAAATAAGTCCAATTCAAATCAATTGAGGTTGAATTGGCTTGAGTCGACTTGAACCAAAAGTCAAGATGAGTCGTATCGAATTGAAGGTCGAGCTAAGTTAAGTTAGGCTCAAAGGTAGAGTTGAGTTTGCTATAAAATAGAAATTAAATTATTTTATCCAAACAAAAAAAAATGAAATCTAAGATATTTCAATTACTTAATCCAAACTAATTATATAAAAAATGAAGAGAAATCAATTGCAAAAAATAAAGTTACCAGGTATTTCAATTTCTTTGAAATGTTGAAATCCTTCGTCTAAACATAAAGTAAGGGTTTACGCAATTAAACACTTAAAATTATATGTGAGATATAAAGTTTATTTGAACATTGAAATTGACAACACATCTTTTGAACAAAATAACATAAAAGAAAAGAAAATGTTTAGTCAAAATTTTAATATATATATATATATATATATATATATATATATATATATATATATATATATATATATATATATATATAATGTTATCTAATAAATTATAGGTACTTTTTAGTAATTTGAACAAAAGCGAAATAAGAATGGAAATTAGTATTGGAATGGATATGAGATCAAGTACATAGTGGATATGAAAATCCTCGTTTTTTTCCTAATTCAATTGAAATAAGTTGACTATTACTTATACTTAAACTCAATCAATGCATAAATTTATATCAAAATAAGATGGAGTCCAACAAAAACAAATTCATTTGTCATTTCTTATTAATAATGGTATCTAAATAAATATAATTTTAATGAGTATTACGATTTACAAACTAGCGTCAAAAATATACTTAACAGTAAGAAATTAAAAGAAAAAAAAATTACTATAATTCCTGGAAGATCGTCATTAGATAAAATTATACGGAGTAGGCACTGTTATGCATTTCAATAAAATAAAATTATCAATTTCTTAAATAATGTTCAAATTTACCTTAAAATATATTTGCAAGTAAAATTGATTAAAAGTTAAAACACTGACTTGAAAGCAGTACTTTAACCTCTAAATTTTTGCTATAAACATTTTAGCTCCAAGTTTAATGTGTATTAAAATGATTTTATGCGTGTTCTTACATCTTTTAAAGAGCAAAAAAATATATTTTTTATTGATGAATAGATTGTGCAATATTTAGTGTGTGTTTATAAATAAGTTTTTTTTTATAATTTCCAATTTAACTAAAACTCAGACTAATTATCTCAATAAAAAATTTATGAATTACATGTTTAGTAATAGTAGTAATAACAAGAATTGATAATTATTAAATCTTGATCTCATGATTGTAGAAAATTATATTTAAATAATGTCAGGTGGGTCACCAATTTATTGGATCACACTGATTTAATTAAGAAAAATAAAATGAGATATTTTTTGATGGGCTCTGACTCATTATGCATTTTAAATATACAACCCTTACATCAAGTTTGTTAAGAGAGAAAGAGAAAATAGGGTAACCATATTAAATATACAACCATTTTAAATATACACTCATTATCCATTTTACATCAATTTATTGGTTTTAAATATACAACCATTTTTTGATGTCAAATTTTTGTACATATAAATTTGATAATTCCATATTAAATTAATAAATACACTGCATGGATAACCATACCAAATTCATATCAAAATTTACACTTCACAAAATAGATAAATTATAATATGAAAAAAATCTAAATAAATATATAAGGATAATTTCTTCTTTTTTTTCTTTGTTTTATTGTTTTCTTTTTTAAAAAAATTATGTTTTTTCTTTCAATTTTTACCTCTTTCAAAATCAAATCATATATATTTCTTTTATCTTGAAAATCTTTTAATTTCTTTATTCGATAGTGTTTTACCTCGTTATTGAGTTTGTCAGTTGAGAAAACGTATTATCTCAACAAATTTAATTTATTTAACTTACGACTAAAGTTTGGTATTTCTTGATTAGATTGCACGTTGTCTTTAAAATTTTGTAGAATTTTCAACTCTTTATATAAATTACTTTGGGAGTGTAAGTATCTTCTAGAATAAGTTAAATTATTTTAAGTTGTAATTGATCTATTGATTCGAGTATAATTGTACTTGTTGGTTGAATTAATGATTTAATTGTAAAAAGTTAAAGTTAAATGTATTTGAAAAACTATATTGATTTTGAATTATATAACAGTTTGGAATTGTCAAATTGAATACTATTAATTATGTCGAGTAAATTATGTATTTTTTAAGTCTAAATTTATATTTTAAAACTTATTAAGACCATTGAATTTTGGGATGGTGATGAGATGATTTTCATTTTTCTACAATATATGATACTTTTTACATATCATGCTTCGGTGAATAGGTATCACTCAAACAACAATTAAGTAAGTCCTTCAATCTTGAGTAAATACTATTGTTGCTTGAACAATCAATAGAACGCCTGAGAGATAACTCTCTTAGTTCAAGCTAGGGGACATAAATTTGAACAAGAGAGATAACAACAATCCTTTATTCTCTAGTAATTCATCGCTCAAGCAATAAAGTTTTGTCGGTTTAGGTAAGCCTCCAATTTATTTTATTAAGTTATACAATTGTAAGTATGGTATTAACACTAAGTGACAAGACTTATCACTCAAGCGACATGTCATAGTTTGAATGCGGATAAACATAGGAGCAAGTTTTGATTTAATTTATATTATTTATTAATTGTTGGAAAGACACTAAATCAGTATAAGTTTACGCTTAAGAGATACCACACAACTTGAGCAAGGAGCAGTGGCGGACCTTGCTCAATATTTGTGGGGGTGCCAAAATATACTTAAAATTTATATATTTAATTATGGGTCCGTAAAATTGTTGAACTCAATAATAATTGAATCAATATTAAAATTTTTAGTTATATTTTGTTTTTAATGTAAATAATCATATCGTCAGCAAAAAAAATTCATCTTCCATTTTATTTTGCAATCTTATTTTGATAATTTTCATTGTAGATTGTAGAAAATTATCTTTCTGATATAGTTGTAGAAACAAGAAGAGTTAAAATAAGACGAGACTGATTAAAAAATCAATCAAGTAGATGTAATTGACTTCCTAGTTTTGTCAAAGATTGATTTTTTCTATTTTCTTCCTCACGGTAGCTTCCATTTTATCACTTTTAAATAATTAATTTATTATTTTATTTTTTTTTATCAATATACTTATGTTTTAAAAAAAATATACTAAAAGATAATTTATCATAATCTAAATAAAAATTGCGATACATAATTAATAAAAGAAAAATATATGATAATCAAGACACAATTAAAAACTAGTTATTACAAAACACTTAGTGCATAACATTTTCTTTTATATTTATAAAAATGAATATACCAAATGCTCGTGAGATAAAAAATAATATTAATTATTAAACTAATATTTCACTATCAATTGAGAAGAAAAATTATATTTTTCTTCAATAATAGAAGAAAGCATACAAAAATGAGAGCACAAAATAATGAATTTGTGTTCAACTTTCTTTTTTTCTTCATAAACAAAAGAAAATAAAACAAGTAAAAGTCCAAAGTGGGTACAATATGTGAGAAACTCAAAAAATAGTGAGAGAGAAAATAAAAAATATCTTAATAAATTTATTTATTTTTTATTAAATTTAATTTTATACTTTATTATTTATTAGCATTAAATATTATATTTTATAAAATAAATAAAAAGATACCTATTTTAATTCTTATCAATTTCCAATATATATTTTTATTATTTAAAAAATTCTAAAAAATCAAATTTCTTATACATAATTTAAAAAATAAAAAACAAAATAATTTTCATATAACATAAATAAAAAAATTTGAAAAAAAGTTGGGGGGGGCCACGACTCCCCCTGTCCCTTCATAGGTCCGTCATTGGCAAGGAGACACATGCAACATTTTTTAATATGTTAGACTATAAGTCAATTAAGAGACCTATCAATGATACTTTTAAAACCTATTTGTTTAGTCCAATTATTCAATGTAATAATGTAATATTATGATTGATTTGTGATATTTTATTGATTTGGATAATTATTATGTTAAAGATTCCACATTGATGAGAGATAAAATCAAATTACAATGTATAAATGGAGACAAATGCTCTTTTATTGAGCTGATTCATTGAGAATTAGGCTTAAGTTTCGCTTTTAATATGATATGTGAGTCATGGAGACTTTATCTTAGTTTGAAATTTTGTTCTATCATTTCACCCTCTATTATTCTTTAATCAATATTTATATTATCTATGAAATATATATTTTTCTTATATGATATTTAGAATTGATAAATGGAATAGGTGTATTTACTTAATTTTTTATCACGAATTCGATGATAATTTATTTGTTTAATAGTTATCGAGAGAAGTAAAATAAAAAATTTCCCTATATCCTTATTATTTTTTTCAAGACTCAGTCCTACATCCAACTAGTGCATCCAGAACCCTACGCTAGGGTAGACATCTCCAAACATATATTTGTGAATTTAGCTCTCGACTCATTCATAGTGGTTGGTTAGGAAAGTTCCTTCCAAAGTGATGATTCCAAAATTTTGATTCTAACATTACTCATAAAATTCACGTTGACAACATATTTTTAGATAAAATAATTTGTCGTAAAAGAAATTTTTGACTGGGTTTATTATGTACCTTGAAGTTATCCTAACTCTTTAATCCGAAAAAAAAAGACACTTGGTGACGTTTTGAGTTATAATTATTTCTTTGTTGTAGCTTAAAATTATAGGATTTTTCACCTATATTTGACTTGTTTGAGTATGTTATTAAAATAAATAATCACTTCTGAAATCAATGATACGAGTTTCGAATAGGGATTTATTAGAATGATACAACATTAATAAAACAAGACTTCAATCTACATGAAATATGAATATAATTTTGATATGAGTTTTCTTTTTATATAATGATAAAGTTTTCCTTTAATACTCACTCCATATTTTGATAGTAGTTGTGTGATGTTTAAATTAATACACATTTTGGGGTTGATGTAAAAGTGTAGCTTTATGGTAGGGTTGGGGTGTCTGGGAAGGGGAGCAAAAAGGGAAATGTATATAAGCATTGAGCAAGCCACGCCCACGCTTTGGGCAGATTGGCACGTGGGAGAGTGGGAAATGAGGTATTGTAGGGAGGGGCTAACACACATCATTCATCATTGTGCTTTCCTCACCCTCACATACTACCCTTCATCTTAGAGGTAGGGGCCCTTCAATTTTGTTTATTAATTTTTCATCTTCTAAGCATCACGTGGGTGGGAAACATCAAATCTGTGTGGTCTATGTACCATGGGATGATGAGGAAGACAAAAAAGTCTTATAACTTAATTCACAAAACTACACATCAAACATCTTCAACAATTTAATGCACAACAACAGTGTGAGGTAGAACAATTATGTGTACTGCTTTCTGTTGCTTATATAATTTGCAGCTTTTTTTTTCTTTAAATGAATGGTTCATCAAATTCTCCTTTCATGTCCATTTGAAGAAACAAAGTCCAGCCAATTTTTTTTTTTATAATCTAATAAAAATTGGATTATCTAAGAATAAATGCGTTTAAATTTTATTATTGTAAGATCTGAACTTTTATAGGAATTAAATGTTAAAATGAATAAAAGATAAAAGGTTTATAAATAGATTGTAACCTTTATGAGTTTGTATACATGGTAGATCAAGATAATTGATTGGATTCTTGTCTAATTTGCTTTTATATTAATTAAGTCTTTTGAGAGAGGATCACTCAGTGAGTCTTAGTCGTTTCACATTCGTACTTTCCTCTCGAGCTAAGACTTTCGATACAGTGATACAATTGTTGGGTCTTTCGAGAGAGGATCACTTGGGAGATACAACATTAATGAGCATGAGCTCAACCCCCACATTGCACCACTCTTAACCCAAAACCTTCAGATATAGTCACTACAAGAAAAATCTTAAATAATAACCAATTTTAGTGATAAAAAATAATATTGTGACAAATTTAAATACCAATTTATAAACTAAAAATTATTGGTAACTAAAATAGTTTCTAAATTGATTACTAAATTGGTCAGTATAATAAATTGGTCTCTAAATTTATCACTAACATTAACTATTGAGGTATTGGTTAGTGTGTGTAGTTATTTCTTACTAGTATAATCAATACAAGAAAATTCTTAAATATTAACTAATTTTAGTGACTAAAAATTATTGGTAACTAAAATAGTTTCTAAATTGATTTCTAAATTGGTCAGTATAGTAAATTGGTCTCTAAATTTATCACTAACATTAACTATTGAGGTATTGGTTAGTGTGTGTAGTTATTTCTTACTAGTATAATCAATACAAGAAAATTCTTAAATATTAACTAATTTTAGTGACAAAAATAATATAGTGATCAATTTATATACTAATTTATAAACTAAAAATTATAGTAATTAAAATTTTAAATTGGTCACAATAATGAAGTGTATCTAAATTGATCACTAACTTTTTTTATATCAAAGTAATTGATATGTAAATTAATCTCTAATAGTGACTAATTATTTTTTTTCACTAAAATTAGTCATTATTTAAGAATTTTAAAGTAATGAGTTATTTAGGTTTGAAATGGTACTTAATAATTGGATAATTTGTTGTGCGGAGAGAAAAAAAAATATATAATGATTTCTTGTTCAGTTTTAACATTTAAGTGAAAATTGTTAGCAACACACTTTCTATTGTTAGCAATTTTGTTTAAAAATCACGTATTTTGATAGGTTTCACATTTTATTTTCTATTTTTCTCACTTAATTTATAGTTTTAAATAATTTTAAATAATAAAAAAAATGTGTTGAAAAGAATGTATAAAATAAACACTCTTCTTAAATATTGATGAGTGATGTATAAAAAAAAAACATAAATATTTTATTTTGTAAGTAAAAATTTTAAAGTTAAATTATGTTCAAATTCGAATTATACAAAAGTATATCTTAAATTAATACTAATTACCAGTGAGAATATGGTGTTCAAAATTATTCGGAACATAACCAGTTTGGTTCCAAAATCTCAAAATGGTACCCACTTTTAAGTTTGTCTCAATTTTATACCCAAATTCGTAATGTGCATCAATGTAGTACAATCCGTTAAGTTTTCACAAACGTCGTTAAGTACCTTGCCACATGTCAGCCTCTATTTTTTTTTTTAATTATTTTTTAAATTTAAAAAAAAATTGCCACATGTCAAATCCTTGATGTGACACATGGCATTGTCAGTGACACGTGGCAAGGTACCACTACATGACAAGGTACCTTGTGAATGTCATTGCCTTGATTTCAACTGAGTCCCCATATATGTCTATTTGTTTCAATTTAGTACCCATATTTGTTTATTTGTTTCAATTTAGTCCTCGCTCTATTTGTTTCAATTTCGTCCAAATATTCTTTTACAAAATAGAGAAATATTGTGTCTCTCTTAAGACCAAATTTATTATTTATATAAATGTTATATTTATATTTGTTATTAAAAATGACTTATAAAATTAAGTATTGAAATTTATATTAAAGTTAATAGTAAAATACTTAATATAAATTTAGTAAAATACTCAAGTTAAATTTAGTAATATCTGTTATTTATGAATTTTACCATTAACTTTAATATAAATTTCAATACTTAATTTTATAAGTCATTTTTAGTAACAAATATCAATATAACATTTATATAAATAATAAATTTTGTCTTAAAAGAGATACAATATTTTTGTATTTTAAAAAAATATATATTTGAACAAAATTCAAACAAATAGAGCAGGGGCTAAATTGAAACAAATAAACATATATGGGTACTAAATTGAAACAAATAGACACATGTGGAGATTAAATTGAAATCAAGACAATGACACTTGGTAGGTACCTTGCCATGTGGCGATATCTTGCCACGTGTCACTGACAATGCCACGTGTCACATCAAGGATGTGACACATGGTAATTTTTTTAATTAAAAAACCAGAGGTTGACACGTGGCAAGGTACTTAACGGCGTTTGCGAAAACTTAACGGAGTGTACTACAATGATGCACATTACAAATTTGGGTACTAAATTGAGACAAACTTAAAAGTGGGTACCATTTTGAAATTTTGTAACCAAACTGGGTATGTTCCGAGTAATTAAGCCTTTAAACTATTACAAATTACCAATTATCATATTAGCAAGCAAATGGTAAGTTCAAAAGAGTTGAACTTGAGAGGTGTGTAAAAAAACTTGAATTCGCAAATAAGTTTTGTGAAATTTAGTCATAAACATTAAGGTGGTGTTAAAGGTTATCGCAAGTTTATTAAAAAAGTTATATATGATATTTAGAGATGTCAATTTAGTCAATGGTCCATTAGGTCAGTCCTTGCACACTCATTGTTAAGTCCCATTTAAGGGGTCCCCAAATAAGAGGGTCAAAAAAATGTCTCATCTTCATAAGTCCCCTCTCAAGTGGGTTAGGGTCAGGGTCAAGGTGAGTTTGACCCACTAAAATATTTTAACCAATTATTAAAAACGATATTTTGAGCTTGAGTCAAAGACGGAGTCAATCCATCTTAGGCCGATGTCTGAGACAAGATTTTTATATCTAAAAAACTTATTTTATATCTCAATTTTTCTTTTTTACTAATGGGAAAAGTATTTTTATATCTCAAAAATAAATATTGTTTTTGTAACATCCCATTTTAGTAGCTTAAAACTAAGAAAATAAAATATTTCATCATAGTATTACAAAAAGGTAATCTAGGGTATAAAATATACATTACAAAAGATATAACTATAAAAATATATCATTTATACATTCAAACTAAACCAACAAATTTTATACAAAAAACTAACCACTACTAGACCTTCCACCATTACAACTTATGACTCCTCATCCTCCAGAGGTACCTTTAAACCTGCAACTTCATCTACTCCCACCGAATAGGTGATCATTGCAAAAGAAAGAGACAAACAACGCAAGAAAACACAAAGCACACAAAAGAGTAAGCTAATGATAATAAAGGAAAATTCTAGAATAATTAAATCATGTTAAGTGCACACAACCATAAGTATAATGGATATACAAGGATATATGCACACAAAGTCGTTGACGCTAAACTCAATTATTTGGATACATGCATTTGATATTAGACTCACTAGTGGTGTGCATCTATGGTGATTTCTAAACTTTGGAGAGCCCAGCCTTAAGGGATTATCACCCAACCACACACAAGGTAAATCCCCTTTGCGCCTAGGACCAAACAAGTCTAGTAGCAAAGACCTCTTACTACTCTCACCACATAAGCTATTATACTCTACTTGAGTGTGAATAATTATTAGAGTACAAAATACCTTCATACTCTACGGTATTAGATATTCAATTAGGCAAATATAAGACAAGAAATCCTAAAGAGAAGTCAACGAAGTTTAAAAAATTGGTTTATAAAAAAATAATATATTTTAAAATAATGAACTCATTTATAACAATTTTATTTATACTCAAATGTTTAATATTAAATTAATTGAGTCTCAATATTTTTAAACTACTATCGACTCTAATTTTTTTTTTTATATAATTTACGGTTTTCATTTCTCAAAAATAAAAAGTATATTATTTTTCAAGAGTATAAAATTGTTTTTTCTTTCTTTTATTACAGGAGTACGAATGTGTTTAACAGAAGGTCTATGAAATACCTCAATTAACATCCGCAAACAGTTTTGGTTTTAGACACCTTCACTAATTTTTTTTAAATCCTTAACACGAATACTATTTATGTTTGTTAAAATCAACATGATGAAAGAAAATAAAAATATCAAATTCTTTAGGAATGAAAAAAATGCATTTTCTAGAATGACTAAAAAAAAATTTGATTAATTTTAAGACCATCAAAGATAATGTTAAACGAATGATTAAAAGAACTATATATAAATAAAAAATAAAAGAAAAATGAAAAAAACGAAATATATAATTAAAAAATAAAAGAAAAATGAAAAAAACGAAATATATAATTAAAAAATAAAAGAAAAATGAAAAAAATAACAAATTGTTGAGAGTGGGATTTGAACCCACGCCCTTTCGGACCAGAACCTTAATCTGGCGCCTTAGACCAACTCGGCCATCTCAACTTGATGATATATTTACTTAATATAATATTATCAAGCTTCTGAACATAATTTAAAACATAACTTAATGATTAATTTGATGCGTCTAAATAATTATATTTTATTGGATACTAAATTTAAAAGATATTATACTAGCAATTCATACTCTACATACAAAAACTTTAATCACCTCGATATAATGTTACACAGAACTTGATTTTTATTGATTAAATCATAAACTTTTGATTATATACAACCTTAGTTTTTTGTGTAGAATTTTGTCAAATGAATCTACACGTATACGATCAAAGGGTTGCTACATACGTGTACAGCTATATTATACATAAAAAAATAAAAAAGATAATTAAATAATAAGGGTAACCAAAATCAGATATGGTAAGATGTTAGGAAATAATAAAGAGAATTTTTACATGGACAGTAAATGTTTGATATTGATGATGAAGTGTTATTTGTTAGGAAGCAGAGAAGGGAATAGGAAAGTTTGATAGAAAGAAACAAAAAGAAGAGTGATGATGATAATGGGAAGTGTGTTTTCTTGTGAAAAGTTGAAACCAAAAATAAGAGGAGAGTGTTATGTTATGTTATGGTACAACTGGCAGAGGGGTGGTTGAAGAAAAAAGGGGTCCCAAAGAAGAATATGTTAGAGAAGGCTTAGTTGGAGGCCATGATAAATGAATGATTGTGCTAAAGTGGCTTCCATCACTCCCTCAAATGGTGCTTATGGGGTTTAGCCTCAAAAGTTGATAATGGAGTTAGATGAAGAGAAGAAGAAGCCACATCCAACTTTCAAACCTCTCTAACTTTTTCACATGCATCATCATTCATCTATAACTTTCCCAAATTAATATTTCCTTCTCCTATTGCCTCTATCATTAAACACTTTCTACTTTTCACACTTCAAAACTTCATTCAATTATATCTTCCCATCATTCTCCATACTCTATAGTCTATGCTCACATGTTCAATTGCTTTTCGGACATTGCATCATTTGCATCTCTTCGATGCATTTCATCAGATCGTTTACTTTCTAAAAATTTCTAAAACTGGATGGTCCGTTAACGGTCCGATATCGGATGAAACATAATATCCAAGAAAGTTCGCTAGGATAGACTCTAACCTGACTCTGATACCATGTTAAAAGTAGAGTTTAAGCCTAACTCAACCCCCATAAAATCAGCTTGTAAAATAAGGATTGCACCCACTTATATATTGTGAATTGGTCTTATCTCTAGTCAATGCGAGACTTCCAACAAATAATTACATCTTTCTTGATCATCAAACCTACCAACCCTTAGTTCTAACTTTTTTAAACTATTAATAATTACACCCTTCTTAATAATCAAACCAATCAACCTTAGTTCGATTTTAAAAAAAAAAAAAAAACTTCAAATAATAGTAAATTTAATGATAATATTATAAAGACCAAGATCACTCTATCCTTTATAAACTTTGTTACTAAATTTATTTAAATCTTAAAAAATAACACTAATAGATTTGATGATGATATTAGGATGATCGAGACTTGTATTGCTTGATTCTTAACTTTGTCACTAAATTGATACCACATTGATACCAGATTCCAAAAAAATATCTTTGAGATGCTAAGAAAAATAGTGTTAAAAGACACTTAGTAAATGTTGTAAAGACTTAAAAGGACATTATTACTAGGTATAATAAGTCATTTATTTATCTTATTGTAGTTTTTAAATATCTGTGTATTGATGTTATGTGTTTTCTTTTTCAAATTTACGTTTTTCTTTTATAAATTTATAAAAGGACAAAACACACGTTGTGGGATACCTCCCATCATTGTTTTTGTTAATAGGTGAATGAATTGTGTTTCTTGTAACTATACATGAATCTTTCAGAAAAATAGAGTAGAGTGAGCCACAATAAATTAAGTGGGCATGTCTCTATTCTAGCGTCTTGGTCGGTGAAATTAAATTCGATGATAATTTTCTTTTTCGCACCTTAAAGAAATTTAAAACCCACATTTTAAGTTTTATTTTTAAAACTCAACGTCTTACTTAAGTTCTTAATAATCGCTTCATAGTATATTAATTTACCTGAATGAAAATTTCGTATAAGCTATTGTAATTAAATTTTAAAAAAATATTAAAATTGATATGTTAGAAATGCTCTAATAGAACGAGGTATTAACTTATTCGTAAAAATAAAATCCTAAATAAAAAGGGTGAACGATTCATCATGCAGATAAATCTTGATGTATTTTTATTGATTGATGATGCGTGATAATAGTTGATAAGAAAAGTAAAAAAAAAAAAAAAAAATTTTATTGGAAAAACTTATTCCTGATAATATTTACCTTGACAGGGAAAGTTCATGAAAAATGGAAGGGTTGCTTCAAAAGTGTGGTCAAAAGGAGTCCAATAATAAAAGAATCACCAATTTTGGTGGAACAAGTCATAATTCTAAAAAAGATAATTTAATTTTTACCGAATATTTTAAAAAAGTATGTGTTTTTTTTAAAGATAATAATGAAAGATGTTTAAAAAAATATAATGAGTTTCACTGTACAAGAAAAAAAAAGTTAATATGTTTTTGTTCTTAAGTTTTTAGTAAAAATGATAATTAGTCTTTTTTCAAAATTTTGATTCAATTTATTTTTTCAATTTTAGAATTGTGTGGATTAAGTCATTTCAATCAAATTTTATTAAGTTGATTGAATGTTTCAAATGCATTTCATGATAATATTTGAATTGTTTATACTATTTAACACAATTTTGTTTCAATGTTAGCTAAGAAATGATCATGAAACACACATGAAACGTCAAATAAAACAAATTTAATTAAAATAAATAAATCCACATAGTTATAACATTGAGTAACTAAATTGAATTAAAATTTCGAAGATAAACTAATTTTAATTTTCATTAAAAATTAGTTAAGGGACAAAAACATATTTAAAAAAATAGAAGGCTCTGACCGACTAACAATGCTTAAAAACATAATTTTCAATAACTTTCACGATTTTAACAATTTGATTTTGACTAACATGTTTAAAAATTGATAAGTGAATATTCTATTTATATTAAGACATACTTTGAGCTTGAAGTTAATGATAACTATTTAAATAATTTTAAAATTTAATTATATTTTACTTTTAAATAAGAACATTTCTATCATATTAATTAAATACTTATAAATATTTTGTTTTTTAATCAAAACAATAATTTTCTTTTTCTACTCCCTCTTTCCACTCTTAAGAAAAAGAAGAAGATATAATAATACTAAGTCAATTTAAATTCATTTTTTCTATCCTATAAAGTTTAACTAAATTAGTGTGAAACACATTCCCTAAGAAAATTTCCCGCGCTCTTTCCCGCTTCCAAGTTCCAAGTCTTGTGTTGATTTATTTATTCTGTAGTTCATACAATTTTTATTTTTCACATCTTCACCCAAAACTGCATCTTCTCTCAAATCCAATTCGCTTTGGTTTTCATATTTCTGAATCTATGAACTATCGCGAGGTTACTTTAGTTTTCACGGCAACTGTGATCGGTGCTATGACATCTGCAGTTGCTTTCCGCTTCTTCTGCCGCTCTCAAGCGCGCGTGAAATCGTCCCAAAACGGCACCGTTTCCTCTCCTCAGGACCCTTTCGACCCTTCCAAAAGGAAAGGGTAAGTTTGAGTTATCTGTGACCAAAAATGGATGGATTGAATGTTTTTTTTTTGTCTTTATTTATTTAATTTTTATAATTTTACAGATATTTATCCTGGGATGATTATTTTATGGCAATTGCATTTTTGTCAGCTGAGAGGTCCAAAGACCCTAACAGGCAGGTCATGTTTATTTCAATTTTTGTAAATACACTTGAATTTGGATTTTGGGATTTTGGATTTGCTTGAATTGGTTTAAATCATAACCTTGTGTATTTGGGGTTGTTAATGTTGCAGGTTGGTGCTTGTTTGGTGAGTCAAGATGGTATAATTCTTGGTAAGTTGATTAGGTTCTTATATCCAATCGCTTTCTTATGTGAAACATGGATTTTTACTTTGATTCTTCTTCTGTCAGGAATTGGTTATAATGGGTTTCCAAGGGGTTGTTCTGATGACAAGCTACCCTGGGCAAAGGTTGGTATTCTAAGAGAACTATTTGTGTTGTTTTTATTTCAGTATTGTTTAAACATTCTCAGTCAGAAATCTCCGTGTTTCAGAAATCCAGGTCTGGGAATCCTTTGGAGACTAAGTACCCGTAAGTGTGCTGCGTTGATTTATGCACTCTCGCTGAAATTTTAATGGTAGTTTTGTTTTGATGAGATGGATTTTATTATGCATTGAATCTTCTGTGTGGCTTGATAATGTTCTTGTTTAAGTAATTGGGTTATTTTATTAAACGTGATCGTGTTAATTATGCTTTTTGTGTCTGCTTTAGTTATGTTTGTCATGCAGAGGTAAATGCTATTCTTAACACAAATCATGCTTCTGCTGCGGGACAAGTGAGTTTCGCTGCACTCTCTAGTTAACATATCATTTCAATGTCTTAAAGGGAATATTCACTTGTGCTTCATTTATAATTTTCCTTTGGAAACTTGACTATGTATGACACTGAGTATGTCACTACCCTTACCAGTTATCATATAAAAGAAATTTTTTAATGATTATTTGTAAGTTGTGACAAATGCTAACAAAACAGAAAGTCTTCATTAATGTATTTTTATTGTGGTTTCCAATTCATTCAGAATGTAAATTTCAGCGAAAACTTTCTTTTTTAAATATCTTAACTAATATATACTCAGGATTGCTTACAGAACCCATGAGTTGTAAACAAACTATTTATTTAATCACCTGATACAAAGAGGTTCCGCTTATCACTTCTTCTCTTGTCTAATCGTTGCAGCGGCTATATGTGACCATGTTTCCCTGCAATGAATGTGCTAAGATCATAATCCAGGTTGGTAACCTTGTGCTGCTTGGCCTATAATATGTTTTGATGAACTGTCTTCTTTTTTTTCTTTCAAATCATTAAGCATTTACGAGAGTAGTGCATTACCTTTCTTGTTCTTATAAGAAAATATGTCGGAGTTCTTATATCGATTAAAAATGTAATTAAATTAAGGATAATGATATTTTAACAATTAAATTTTATTAAAAATTATTTTCCTTGAATTAAAATATAGAAGTGCTATACATTTTCATGGTTTTGCGGAGTTGAGTTTAATGCTAACTCAAATTCTAGGATAGGATATCTGTAACATGTTTGAGCTAACTTAAACTTGCTTGCTAGCTGAAAAGTCTTTTTTATTTTCAAAACTTTATTAAAAGTGTTGGGTGGGTAAACACAATATTTTTACTAGGTTGTAGTGTTTTTTTAAAACACTTATTGTTTTTTATAATTATTATTACTTTTATTTTTTTAAATTATCATTCAGTCTTCCTTTTATTATTTTTACATAAGGTAAGGTTTTTTACATTTAAATTTTTCTCTTCCACTCATAAAGTAAGGTTTATTTATTCTTTTTTTACTTAAGATTTTTTCCTCTATCGCATAAGATATTGATAATAATTAATTTTGTAATTTCTTTTATACTATTTATTTTGACCATTATACTATATACACTATATGTTTTATTATATTGATACTAGACTTCAAAATATTAATATTATTGATAAATGATGACTTTTTATATTCCTCTGTTTTTAACTATTACATTAATTGAAATAATGAAAATATGATATCTACTAAAAGGTATGATATTTTTTTATTTTGAATTTGATTATAAATAAGATTACAAAAAATTCTAAATTAATTAAAGACTAAAATTATAAAAACTCCGAAATACATTTTTATCAATGAAATTAAAAGTTATATACAACATCGTACTGGCATGCTTATTTTTGTCATTTTATATTTATCAAACACTTACACTTACGTTTTAATAAGCTAGTTAAAACATTACCAACTTTCAACAACTAGTCAGTTTTTCTTTTACCTTCAAAAGCTTTAAATTAGTTTTGCCAAATATAATTATAACATTAAAGTTTATCCTAGTGATTACAAACCTTGTTAGATCACTTACTATCATTTCAATATTAGCATTGGTGTGATAATGTGTATCGAAGATATTATATTGATCTACTAAGTAAGAGATAACTCTGATGTTACAAGTAGTTTGTGTGAGATAAGTTAATCACAAGTCAAAATTCTAAAATAAATCGCCTCATTTATGTGTGTTGAATCAGGTGTCATTTACAACTGCTACATTCTGTCATTATGTTAGGCTTCCCTGAGGGGTAAAACTTAGTTTGTATAATGTGAATAACAACTGCTTTTTGGCGTTAAGTTGATGAAAATTACAATAATTTATGATCGGTAACAGTACACTTGTCGAACATATCTTTATCTTACTACCCAATCTTTAAATTATCTGTTAAATTATTTCTTGCAGTCAGGAGTTTCTGAAGTAATTTATTTTGTGGAGAAGAGATTAGAAAATTCAGCTATGGCATATATAGCCTCTCACAAACTACTTTCATTAGCTGGTGTAAAGGTAACATTTTCGTACACTTTTGTTGTAAATAAATTATCGTTGCAGTTCAATAGGCTTGAGGGTACCCACTGATTCTGATTCAGTATAATTAGCTTCTGTAGCTGTTAGTTCCTTATATTTGTTTTTAATATCTCTAGGCATTCTGAAGAAGATATGGATTATAATATTGGTGTGAAGAATTTCCTTATCATGCAGGTCAGGAAACATCAACCACTGATGAATGGAATTCATCTGAAGTTTGAGGAGAACTAGATTTTGAAGTTTGACTTTAATTTTTACTTTGAAATATGATACAACACCTCTCTTACACATTTCAAGAGAAAGGAACGGAAAGAAGAGTTGGAAGGCTCTGACCAAATCAGCAGAAATCACTCCTCCACTTTACTGTAGACTGTAAAGAGTCGGAACGTGAGCTTGTTTAACATGCATAAAAGTCAGTTTCTTAGTTGTAGAAGTAGTTGTTATTTAGGTCTTGTGTGTAGGATATTGTAAAATGTACTCAAAGGATGTGAAGGTTGTTTTTTAGTATGTCTATGTACCTTGTGCGGGAAATACAAAACGTTGATGATATCCGTGTTTTTAGATAATTATATTTTAATTATTTTTTTTTATCTTTAATCTATTACTCCAATCATTTTTACATTAACACATCACATTATTAAAAAGAATTAAAATATATAATTAAAAGGTGATTAAAGTAATAGGTTAAAAATAGATAAAAAAAATGAGTCAAAATATGATTATTCGTGTTTTTATTATTTTTGGTGACTCTTTCCTTTTAATTCTATTTCTAAAAAAGGTGTTTATCAATTGTATCATTCAAAATAAGCAATGAGGAAAATTAGAACATCTACTAGAATTAGGGGTTTGAAGGTGAGTTAATTTGGCACAATTAGGTTGATTTATTATGATTTAAGTTAAAAATAAGTGAGTTCAAATTGATTTACTTTATGTTTAATTAGAAATTTTACATTTCAATTCAATTCATCGTAGATTTAACCCATTTAAAAATAAAAATATTTTTTTATCATTTTCAAATATTTAAATTTGCAAGTTGAAGATAATTTTGTTTTTTTATATATATTAAAATTTGGAGGATCTCAAATTTATAAAGAAATGCATATAAATATAATCAAATTAGGTTCAAAGATAAAAAATAGATTTTTAAAAATTAAATGAATTGCGGATTAAGCGAGTCTAATCTAACTTGAACTCATAACTTGTGGATTAAGTAAACTCAACCAGTTTTCATTCAGAATAAAAAACAAAATCTCTTAACCTGACCCAACTTAAATATGTGATGAATTAAATTGATTCACGGATCCTAATTCATTTCGACATGTCTTAATAGATAATAGCCATATGCATATATTCTGTAATAATCTCAACATGACTTGTGTAAGTATAATACAAATTAACCGATCCATATGCCCAAGGGTCTTGCCTTAATCCGGAATAAGGCCATCGAGGACCCACCCAATATTCATATTTCCCCCACGATGATATTCAAATTTGGCTCTCTTAAACATCATTCCAATGCAGATATTGCGGCAAGCCAGAACAATACAAGATGAAAGGAGAAAAGAGCGATTCACGCTTGTGATAAAAATGAATTCCGAATAGCAAATTCGTCGTAGAGCTATACCGGTGAAGTTCATAAAAAACTCAAATCTAGAAAGTCAAATCTTCGTATTTGTTAAGAATAATATCTTTGTATGTTAACAAAGCTTCCGCAAGTCCTTATTTTTATACCATGTTAGAAAATCAGATGATTTTTAACTCAATAAGCTGATTAGGGATGGAAAGTGTAATGAACTAAGCAACTCATACGCTTCGATATATTTAAGAATCACTTTCCGAAACTAAAACAAATTTTGAAGCCGTTAGTTTTGATTAAAAAACATTTTTATATTTTTAATAAACAACACATGTTTAATTAAAAGTGCAGAATAGATTGTCAAAAAAGTCAATAATTTAAAATTAGTTTTTCTCAATTTTCAAACACAGTGATGCTAAGTTAAACTGGCTTAATTGAACAATTAAATTCAGAAGTTTTTTACTTTAAAAAAGACAAATATTGACACTATGCAGAATTAATGGCTTCAAGTTGCCTACGAAGATCTTCAAGGTCGTCGTTGTCAGCCACTGGCGCGTCAGAAATTGCCTTGTGAAACTCGTCTGCACTAGGAAGTTCATGCGTGAGACCTTCCGGCAGAACATCTGAAATTGAGAAAAGGTATATAAATATTAATTGAAAATGAGCACCGAAAACAAAAACAGATCTTGAACCCTTCATCAGATCGAAATGTAAACGCATTCCCTACTAACATTGAGAATAGCAATTTACCCTTTCGACGAACCAAAATGTCATAAGGGATAAAAAATTTTGCTTTAGCAGTAATGGTGCACCAGAGAAAGCAACATTTTATGTGAAAACATTTACAGGAAGGAGCTGAATTTCACCCGTGTTCCCACAAACTAGGAAACCAACCAATGCATCTTTGGCCCAGTTTCAGTGAGCTCTAAAAAATAAAAATGAGTTGCACAAATTAAGTGAATCATCCTTTCCCAAGATTTCAATCTATGTACTTCAACATTATCTTAAAAGTTTCTTCATTTAACATCTGAAAATGTTAAGATGCATAATATAAATTTTAGAGAATTTTTATTCATTCTTACTTTATTTCATTGTTACTATAAAAACACTTACAGAATTATATAAGCTGATCACATACACAAGAAATGGGGCCATGCAAATTTTAGTGCCAACATTTTTTACTTCCTGAATTATCTAGCAGTGATAACAACCACATAGAAAATCATGCAGCACTTTAATTCACATGTAAGGAAGGATAAATTCTGAGCTAATGATTATGAATTTAAACTTTCAAAAAATATAAATTAATATTACCTGAACTTCTGGTATCCGGACCGTCCAGCTCAACATCATTAACAACACTGGAAATTAATGCAAAAGAACATCACTAAATGTAAAGGCTAAAATTTCGATAGAGGGAATAACGTTTGATACTATGGGGTACTTTGCATAAATGATAGCGATATCAGGGATTAAATCTATGCCAACTGATAACTGTGTTTCGTATCTTCTCTTAAACACACACAAATGAACAAGAACAGAGTCATTAAACACCTTATATTCCATTCATTATCGTCGTGAAGTGGCACTTCCTCAATTGATAGTACTTCAGCTTCCATTTTTGCTTTGGCTGCAGCATCTCTTGCTGGTTTTGCAAGCATGTATTCTTCCTGCATAATATGTATAGCAGTTTCGTATTTAGAAGGAGCGATGAATTTATTGACGAGATCAAATAGGACATGATTGGAAACACTTCCATGCAATGATTTTCAAAATTTCAAAACATAAACTGACCTGTCTTTTCAGGCAAGCAACATTTGAACATTGAGGGTTTGGCCTCATTTGCATAGTTGGAAAAAAATCCTTAAGAGAATTATATCCCTAAAGATAAACAAACCACTGTGAGCATACCAGCATACAGTTAATGTATTTAACAAAAACAGAGACTGTCTTTCATTGAAGTAGCCTCACCAGATTCCTCTGAAGAACAAACTTAGTTTGTTACTTTGTTAATTTGTTTTTCAGAATAAAGGAACCATTTGTAACAACTCAGGAAGAAGAATAAAGAAAACATCAATCCAGCCCTTACCAAATATGGAGAGACTTGTCCAAAGCCTAACAATAATTTTAGTGTGTTTTGGACTAGAAGGCCAGCAACAACCCCCTAGGAAATCAAATAAGATTTTGTAATGTTAGATAACAATAAACTAAAAGTGTGCTGCACATTCTAAACAATGAACACAAATAAATAAGCCCCTAAATCAGTTGAAAATGTCATGTCTATTGAAAATTTAAAAAGACATAACATCACAGTATTTGAATTTAAAACTACGAAGAAGAGAAGCCGCCAATGTAAGATATAGAGAATCATAGTTTACCATAGTGGTGGGTAATGATGCGGCACAGACCCCTTCGCGCTTGAGTGTGCGTTCATCTACCCCAGATGCAACAACCTAAAAGGAAAACGTAAATGTATGCTTCACATGTTGTACATACTGCATAAAAAACTCACATTTACTGCAAGGTGGATGAAGTTACACACATCAATAGATTATCTACAAAGTCATTCATCCAAAGTTTTTTATATCTAGTGATTAAATAGCTCAAGTGGTCTATGTCATATGGATGAGCTTCAGAAATCATGCATAGCACCAGAAGTAATTAAGTTTAATTCCTTGAGGCCACTCATCATCAATTATGATTCATACACAAACTCGTAGAAGAATGGGCCATACCAGAGGAGGTGCACAAGCAAAACAGGCAGTTTCACCAGGAATAAGTAGTTGAATATGGCCAGAAACAGCATCCTCAGAAACACCTGTTCAAATTTGTATATTTCATGAGTTTCCACACACCAAAAAAGATCCATACTTTATACATACGGACATGCAAAATAAAAATAAAAATATTGCATATATAATGCATTAGATGCTGGCATGTCATATAACATATGCCAGTAAATAGTCAGTAGCCACATATACATACGAAGGTATGTACACTTATTTAGCACCATAAAATACTTCACACATACAGACATGCAAAATCAAAATAAAAATATTGCATATAGAATGCATTAGATGCTGGCATGTCATATAACATATGCCAGTAAGTAGTCAGTAGCCACATATACATACGAAGGTATGTATCCTTTTTTAGCACCATAAAATATTGGCAAAGGAAAATTATGTTTTGCAATATTTATCAAAACCATGTTTATTTCTATCTGAGTATCACCGATTCTTTTCACATGACTACTCCACAATATTGACAAAGGTGGAGTCAATCCAGAGCAATTTAGTTTCCTTCCATAAACAAGTACAAGAATTTTATCCCTAACAAGAGAGGAGATTTGCAGATCCTTATGCTTACCTGACTCCATCCATGTTTGACTCAATTCATTACAGGCCTGCAGTGCTTCCAGAAACCAGTCAGACATGAGAATTCCCAAGGAAAACCAAACAAAAGAAAAGTAATTTGTTTTAATTGAAATTGTTTTTTATATACCTGGTTAACAGCCATTCTTGCTTCGTAATTATCCACACAACTTAAAACCAGATCCACGCCGCTCCCTTCTTTATTTGGGCGAAATGATTTTTTTTTCAAACTTGACATAAAGGTTTCAAAACCTGTGACGGTTGTGATATTCAGTGTATAGCTCTAAATCAAAAGGAAAAGGGAAAAATGTCAGCAGGGAAAGAGTATTAACATATTACCAATCATCAAAATGTTTATAAAGATTCATATTAACAGTTACATAGATACGTGAAAAGATCCCTGAGTCTATGAACACTACATAATATTTACCTCTAGTACAACATCAGGGTTTATGTCTGAAAGAGTCTGTACAGCTGCATCAGTCTTAGTCAAACCAACCTGGAAAGATAAAAATATTATATCACACAATTTATGGTACGGATACAGGGAACTTCTAGAAACTTCATGATGGCAAATATAATTCAATTTACAGCTTTTTCAGTGCAAAATTCTACAGTTAGCTATTAGCATTAAACTTCACATTTGCATTTTGTCAGCCATGTGAATTAATGTTAAAAATCACTCATGTTATTAGCCCTTTCAATTTCACGGCATAATGTGTAGAAATGATAAACATTCAAAAATAAATAATTGCAAAACAAGAAAAATGAAGAATTGGATACTCACCTGATCTGGACGAAAGAACAACCTATTCATGTTTGCAAGCTCCACTTTGTCATAATCATACAACAAAAGTCGACCTATGCCGCATCTAGTCAGCATCTCAGCTGCAACACTTCCTACACCACCAATCCCCTGTGTTTGTGCAAGAATAACCCAAAATCAACTTTTTCACTCAAAATACAAGAAAAAAATTAAGAGGATCTTTTCGATAGAGTTAAAAATAGTCAGGATCACCTATTGGTTTATCCTCTAAAAAATTATTCAACCATTGTCTATGTTCATGGCCAAAAGGCTTATCCTCTAATAAAAGAATTCAACAAGGCCGCAGAAACACTTTGCATAAATCAATTTTCTCAGTGAGTATGATCTGAATTAAAGGAGTTTATGTCCAATTATAGCTAGCTAGAATGTCTAATTAAATGTCACGCATAACAATCCTTTATGTACAAATAGAACATGGAATAACTTCAGAACATACTCAAACAAGAATGCCAAAGATAGAGATAACTCTAATTACATATTTCAATAGAAAAATTCAGATTAAGTTATCCTCCCTATCAACAATATATTCACCATGAATTGTCATATTGAAAAAATATTGTAGCAATGGATAAAAAAAAAAAATACTCCAACAAGCTTATTATCTTTGCTGAGAACTTAGACGGTATATATTCCTAACTTCATTTTATCAAAACAAATGACCATAAATAAACAATAAGAATGTCATTCTAAGTAGTCTCCCAAAATAAAGGTGATTCTAAGAGGAATTAACGATAAGACCTCCTTAATTAAATCCAAGTCTAGGGGGAAGAGTAATGTTTCATGCTCTTGTAATTCAACCCGCACTTTGGTCTTTTAAATTTACAAATTCATGCCATTAGCAAAAAAAATAAAAACACTCGTGTCACAAATTTTATACTACAGCAACTAAGAGTGATAAAGGAGATTAATACAGACAACTATGGCAACGGAGAAATCGCGTATTCTTTCATAGTTCTCCACAATACCCATTCTCTGAAGTGCCATAAGCCGACTATAAGGATTGCTATCTACAACCTCAGCACTCATATCCTGGCAACAATGTAATAAGAAGAAAAACCATTCAATTAAACTTAACATTATAAATTCATCAAATAAAAAAAAATACAGTGATGTACCAGACCAATAGGCAATTCAATTACCTCAACTTTGGAGCGATGAACAGGTGCAGCCGCTGCAAGCTTGCCAAGGTCCTCAACACGCAATTGAATCTTTAACAAAATAAAAGCAAAAATACCACACACTCTCGTTATGTTTATAATTGGATCTAATAACGTACATTAACACTCGTGAGGAGTCTTCAGCTTAATCGATGGAATCGGAATATAAATTCGGATTTGAAAAGAAGAAAAAAACCTTGCGGAGCAAAGCATGATGAGATGGATCGGGAAGCGATTGGCTCAGAAATTGAAGATCGGCGTTCAACTGTTTGAGTTCGACCTCCATCTCGCTCCCGAATCAACAGCGTTTTTCAAACGCCTTTATTCAGTTTTGTGCGGATCGCGCGTTTCTGTGGATAGTTGGAAATTTGGAATTTGCAGAAACGCTGAATTTGAAGTTTTAGAGCAATGTGTTGGTGCTGTAGTCAGAGAAAGGTGGTTTGGCTCCCTGTTATTGTGTGTAAGCCTATCACTCTACTAGGGTCACCAGCATAGGTTACTTCAAGTCTCCCTGACCTGCCGTTACTTGCTTTGGTTAGTGTATTAATGTTTAATTAGCGGATTGCTACTCAATTTCGTTAATAAATTTTAATTCGGTATCTGCTTTTAAATAAATTTTAATTTCGTTTTGAAAATGTATCAATTAGATCTATTTTAAAAAAAAATTATTAATATCGTTATAACATATTATGTGTCAATTTTTTTCATTTTTTTTTAATTTAAAAAAAAATTGCCTAATATCATATACTTGGTGTGTCATATGACAAGAGTGTCTATTTAAAGTGTTATTGTCTTAATTTTAATTTAGTCTTCACATATATTTATTTGTTTCAATTTAGTCATAACATAAATTTATTTATTTCAATTTAGTCCCCACGTATGTTTATTTATTTCAATTTAGTCCCCACTCTATTTTTTTCAAAATTTTTTTTCAGATAAGTATTGTATCTCTCTTAAAACAAAATTTATTATTTATATAAATGTTATATTGATATTTGTTATTAAAAAATGACTTACAAAATTAATTACTCATCTTTATATTAAAGTTTAGTGGTAAATGTCATGAATAACAAAACATGATTAACAATTAAGCAAAAATGTAATATGTTATGACGTCATTTTTAATAAAAATTATGAGTATTATTGAAATTGTTATACTCATATTTTGTTATTTATGACTTTCACTACTAAATTTTAATATAAATATGAGTAATTAATTTTGTAAGTCATTTTTTTGTAGCAAATATCAATATAAAAATTATATAAATAATAAATTTGGTTTTAAGGGATAGATAATATTTCTCTATTTGTAAAAAAATATTCAGACAAAATTAAAACAAAGTAGAGACTAAATCGAAACAAATATACATATGTGAGAATTAAATTGAAATTAAGATAATGATACTTCAAGGACATTGACATGTGACCGTACTTTGTCACGTTGTTTCACACCAGGATGTGACACATGACAATTTTTTTAAAAATTAAAAATTAGATGAAACATTAGAGAACCAAATTTGTAATTAGAATTTAAAACGGATTAAAAATGGATTTAAGCCTAATATAAATTATTTTAAAAAATTAGTGCAAATTTAAATAATATTATTCTTAATTTTTCGTATATTTTATAATGGATAAGAATATTTGAAAAAAGTAGAGTGTTTTCGTATGTATCATTTCAATACGAATATTACATATTAATTACTCTTAATTATATGCATTAATATTGTGAGATTTTAAAAAAATTATAAAAACTATCCTTTTAAAATAGAAAAAAAAAATAATACATATGCTACTGGATTATGAATATTTCAATTCCTAAATGATTATTTTTTATACTCAAACTTAAATTAAAAGGAATCCAATTAAGGAAGGAACCTAAGTTAAAGTACTATAATTTTTTTAATTATGAAAATTTTCTCTTTAAATTACCATTTTTATTTATATCAATAGTTAATATTATATAATCTAAAATTATTATATGTTCACTTTGTCTATGAATATCTAAGAAAGGACCATTTTTATAAGTTTGAATTTTATTTTATTTTTTGTATAAAAATATCAGAGTCGAAGAAGATCTTCAAATGATAAACGGTTATGTGAAGATTTCACAGTTTTTCAATATCTATTTAGATTATTTTGTTTTGTTTGCCTCTTTATTTTATTTTTACTCATTCAATAATAAAAGCTATATGTTTTTAATCATAAAACGAAAACGTTTCATATTAACATAAAATAATAAAATAACAGGGAAAAACAACTTAAAAAAATTAACGGAACAAAATAGCATCTAGTCAACCAATTAAAAAATAATAATGATAAAATTAAAAACAATTTTTTTAAGTACTCAACAAATAAAATATATTTAATAGATACACAATAAAAAAATAACCAAATTTATTCTGATCTCTGAAGACATTTTCTTAACATAATTAATTAATAGAGTTTATCTTTAATACAAGCATTTTAAAGAATTTTTTTCTAATATTTTTTTAACCTATCTCTTTCATCGTTAACTTTTTAATTGAAATTAGCAGATAAAAGTAAAAAAAAAAATAATAATGTATAATAATTCACTCACTTGGGAGAATTAAGATAATTGCAAAACTAATTTATGGGTAAAATTCCTTTAATTAATTATTCTTATGTAGAAAACATAATTATATGATTTAAATAAGACTTATAAATAGTTTCACTTTGACTAATTATATTTAAGTGAAACTCCTTAAAAATTTGTTTAAATTTGATTTAGGGGAAACGTAAAAGTTGTTTAGGATCACGTAACAGATTTTTCGTGTGGACAAAAACTAAGAGGATAAATTGGTTTAGTTAAAAAAATTAATACTTTAAAATCTTTTCAAAAGAAAAAAAAATTAATGTTTAATTAAATTTTTTTTCTTTAATATAACTACGGATTAAAGAAAGTAGGTAAAAAAAAAATTGACACAGAATATTTATATCAATACGAATAAGAAAGACATAGATTCATATGTTAACTCAATCACTCAGATAAATTACACCTACAATTCTAGATAGAAAGTTTAGATTTAGATCACACATCTTTCAAGCCACAAGATTAAAAACTACAAAAGGTAAACATATTCTCTAAATCACACAAATGATGGAAATACCTCTTTTAATTCACATAATAGATAAAAAAAAAAATCATATTCTTTGAATCCACAAGGAATGAACAATTTTCCATGCAACAATAACACTCAATCTCTAAATAACTTACTTAGTAAAAATTATCACTCTAGAATTTTCAAAACCCATTTTTCAAACACTCACATAGTTTTTTTACTAACACAACACTAAACTTCTGATTCACAAAAAAAAAAAAAACTAGTTTAACTTAATATATATAAACTTTTGAAAATTAGGTCAAGTAACTGAAATGTCAAGTTGCAAATGCTAGTAATAATCGATAATTGATTATTCCATATTTTTTTTTTTAAAAACCTTCTCTCACGAACATACATTTTCCCATAGTGATTTTGTGCGAACGTTGTGACTTACTAAACTACGTCCTCCATACACATTTTCACTATTATGAACATATTACAAAGGTTTAGTCAACTTTATAATATAAATTACAAATATTTCAATATTTGTTTAAAGTTTATTGTTTTTATCATTATCAAAACCTTACAACTAATTTCATCTTCTTATTTTGCCAACAAAATTAATTTGTTTTCATGGTATTTAATTGATATGTAAGATTTTTATTTATGTTATGTAATTAATTATAAAAGTACTCTTGAATATAGTTAATAAGAATAAAGATAAACTAAAATTGAAAGATGAGTAATTAATAAGATGAAATTAGTATTAACAAATTATTTAATATTTAAAACTGAATGCAGGTAAGTAACTTCTAGAAATTATGTTCAAATTTTTTATTATATGTGAATTTTAAAAAGCTAAAAGTTTAATAAAAAAAAATCCAATTTGTAGAATACATTTAAACATATAAAATAAATGAAAATGTATAATTATAAGTAATACATTTTCAATTTAGTTAACGCAGTTATGTATAATTTATAAACGTATCAGTTGAGTTTGAATTCACCCATTTATTTGTATAACGGTATAGCGAGTAAACATTTAAATTGTTAAGAATTTTTAATGTATAAACGGTTTGTTTAATGCATTTATGGTTTATGTCAACACCTATTTTTGTCCGGATTATAATGTATTTTACTTTTTTTCCTCATAATTTTATTTTACTTTTATTTTGTTTTTTTTTCTTTTCATCTTATTTTACTTTACTTTACTTTTATTATTATTATTCTATTCTATTTTTTATTTTATTTTATATTTTATTTTGTTTTGTTTTGTTTTATTATTATTATTCTATTCTATTTTTATTTAATTTAATTTTGTTTTATTTTATTTTATATTATTATTATTATTATTTTCTTTGATTTAATCTTATTTTATTTATTTTTATTTTATTTACAATTTTCTTTATATTCCTTTTTTATTTTTTATTATTTAAGAAAAAATAAAATAGATTAAAAAAAATAATAAGAGAGAGAAGATTGCATAGATCAATGGAAAGATGGTGTCTATGGTGGATAGGAGATAGGGTAGCCATGTTGCAGGAAGCAACCCCTTTCCACTTCTCACATGGCTAAAGAAATATAGGCATCAGGAATTCATGATGAACCACACAGAGGAGAATCAAATTGAAAAAACAAACACAGGGAAACATTACTACAAAAGAGGAAAAGTAACATCTTTGAGAGGGTAAAGAGAGATTGAAGAGATCGGCAAGAGTCGTCCTCACAATGTCAACAACACATAACCCCAACCCAATACCACCGTGAATCATCAACGCCATTCCACCTACACAAATACAAACACC
>Ga0214545_1003566_pt1 | contig 29550 bp, 16 predicted proteins | sample CNSS4metaG_FD_160064 | JGI IMG/M metagenome (GOLD analysis project Ga0214545, IMG submission 160064) | Root nodule microbial communities from cowpea collected in UCLA plant growth center, Los Angeles, California, USA - CNSS4 | ecosystem: Host-associated > Plants > Roots > Nodule | place: USA...
ATGTTTTATGCCTTTGCTTTACTCTCTCCTCCACATCATTTATGCTCCCCAATCACCATGTGCCACCTAGCATTGATTTCTTACTCCTAATTAACCTACAAAGCAAATAAACATAAATTAGCATGTTGGCTTAAGTCAAGTCAACTATAGTCAACAAGTCAAACCTAGTCAAAGGTCAACAAGTCAACTAAAGTTGATTCAACTAAGTCAACTTAGGGAATCAAAAATAACAAACACAAATGAAAAGGATGAAGGATTAGTGAACTTCCTTTCTAAACATGCTTAGTCTTCTTAAGCATGTGTCTCCATCCTTAGTTGGGTCAATCCTTCATCACAATGACTATGATCTAGATTTGTTAAAAGATTCATTTAATGAAGCAAAGTTGCCTCTTTCCTTTTATGATGCTAAGAAAACCATCAAAAAACTTGGTCTTAACTATATCAAAATAGATGCATGTCCAAATGATTGCATGTTATATTTAAGAGAAGATGAAAAAGATTTGCAAACATGCAAACATTGTAGTACATCTAGATGGAACCCAAAGAAGAAACAAAAAGCAACCTGCAAAACTTTTGGGTTACCTTCCATTAACAAAGATTGCAAAGATTGTTTATGTGTTCTAAGCCTGTAGAGCATATGAGATGGCATTCTTTAGAGAACAAGGATGAGTTCATAAGGCATCCAAGGGACAATGAGGCATGGAAATCATTTGAGCTGCAATTAAAGATGAATTGATAGAGGTAATAATATATGTATATATCTTTAAGATATTATAAATCATATCAAACTTTAAACAATGATATTCATGCATAATGAATTTGTATTATCTTTTCAACGCTTCAAGAATCCATCACCTCTATTGGAAGACACTATCCAGGCACTAAGACAAGAGTGGGCAACATATTTATTGGAACAATGGAGTTAGGCCCTACAACATTAGAATTTTATTTTAAAAACTTTGTAGAACAATTTCTTGATGAAAGTTTTAGTTTTGTGGTAATTGTAAAAGTTTAGACAACTTTACAATTATGAGTTAAAATTACCACGTTGTTGGAATATAATATGAACTTTGTTTTGGGAATTTTCTGTTTTTCAAGTGTGGGAATATGTAAATACAGCCAAAATTTAAAAAAAAAATTGTTGAAATTGACGTTTGTCCTTGCATTGACAGACGTCAAAGGATGTCGGTTGTAGCACTGCCCGACGTCCTTTGACGTCTGCTAGTACAAGGACAGATGTCAATTTCAGCAGTTTTTTCCCTCCTATTGGCGCGAGTTGAACGTCGGGTAGGGATCGAACTGACATAAAGGGACGTCGAGCTTTTATTTTTCGACGTTAGCTAACGTCAGTGTTTTTTCAGACGTTAATTTTAACATTACTATATATGACGTCGATATTTTTACAGACGTCAAAAGCTGAAAATTAGACGTTATAAGCACTTTTTGTGTTAGTGAGAGACTTATATATGAAGGTGCTTAAACGGTTATAATTGGACAAGTCACATCCATTATGCACTCCAATGGTTGTGAGGTCTTTAGATGTTGATAAAGGCTCTAATGTATCATATCTTAGTTTTATATGAGCACTAATGTATCTTGCTAACTATACCTGACATTGCATTTGTAATAAATTTGTTAAGCAAAATATAGTTCTTCACCTACAAGAAGACAATGGATTAGAATAAAACATATACTTTGTTACCTTAAAGGTACTACGAATATGGGCTTATGCATGTTATTTATCAGATCCTCATAATGTCAGAATGGTTGATCACAAACAAGATATTTGTTCACATGTGGTAACATAATGATTTCATAGTAGTCTGTGAAACAAACCACAACATTAACATCGTCAAATCATGTAGAATTTTAGCATTACACGAGATAAGTCATGAATGTGTTTGGTTATGGTCTAAAATTCAACATTTGCGACAAACTTGAGGTCTATCATCGAAAAGAATGGAATCAACAACCATATATGAAAAAAATAATGCATTGTTCGGCGATATAGAGATCCAAAATATTCGTTCATGTGAAAATGTGACATATCTATTTACAAAATGTTCACCAATGAGAACTTTTGAACAATTGGTTCACAAGATTGAACTTCGCCATTTTAATGATGAAAGCTTACATGAGGGAGAGAAATAGAATATGTGATGAATAATATTGTATTAAGGAATACAAAATGTTTACTTTTTTTCCTTCACTAGGTTTCTATCCCAAAGGGTTTTTTCTACTAAGGTTTTAATGAGGCACTTCTCTTATTAATGGACACCTAAGGGGAGTGTTATGAATTAATGATCGTTTGTTGATTTGATACAGTTACTCATATGATTGATATGATATATTGATTTCTTATAATTACTCTTATTTATGCGGTTTAAATATATTTGTATTAAGGATTTGATTTGAATGCTTTATAGGCTTCATTTTGTATCTATAAATACGACTTCCTATCGGTAATAAAACACACAGAAAAGATATTTTCCATTCTCTCTTCTTCCTTACCTTCTTCTCTCTATTATGAGCTTTACTTGATAACATTGTAATTATGTACCGCAAAAATAATTATGAAGAATTATATCTTAAAAAAAATAAAATTAATATGAAAACTAATTATACAATAATAATTATGGGTTACATTTTGTATATATAAATAGGACTCTTCCTATCAATAATAAGACACAAAAATATTATTTTGCATTCTTTTTTCTTCCTTACATTCTTCTATTTATTATTAGTTTTATTTTATAATAATATAAGAATAAATAATTATGAAGAATTATATCTTGATAACAATAAAATTAATATAAAAACTGTATACTCTAAAAAATAATCAAAAATAATATCGCCTAATAATATATTAATAAAGATTACTACAATAAAAGAATAATTTAAATAAGGATAAATTGCATAAAAGAAATATGTATACGAGAAAAACAAATTATCAAAATTGATGTCATATTTGTATCGAGTAAAGGTAAAATTGTAAAAGAGTTATGTAAATTAAAAATAGTTATTAAATCAAGTGATATCGCCTTATCTAGCTATAGCATTTGAGAAGAAAAAAACTTAAAAATCAATTAATTTGCAGAAGAAATAGTTAAAGCTTGATTAACAGCATACGAATTTTCAGTAAAAGGGCAAAAAGACTTAAAACATAAAAAATAATAATGCAGGAGCCTTTCTAAATATAAAAGTAAGGTTTATCATAAATTATTTTCATTGAAACATTTTTCATATTTGTTAATCTTTTAAAATTTATACATAAGTTAATCTTAATTATGAAAAACATCTCTATGTTTTAGTTTTCTCTTCTCTAGATAAATTTAATTGTATACAAAATTCGGATACAAATGATTTTTATTATTATATTTTAGAGTATTTTCAACTATATTCTAAGTGCAATAAGGGTTAGAGAAAAAAATGCAACGTCGAAATAATATACGATGATAAGTTATTTTCAACACAAATGATTTTTTAAGTGCAATAAATTTAATGCAACGTCGGTATACCTACTTCAAGATTTACACCAACCATTATAAAAATTGCATTATTTAAAAGCCTACAAATTAGACCAATCTTTTTTAAGATTATTAATATCTTAACAACTTATAAAAAGTAATAGTTATTTGACAGTTAATTATATTAATTTGTTAATTATATATTTTTACTTTTAAATTAAATTATAAATATATGTTTAAAATTATAGAAATAATTCTTTAATAACTAATTAAATACATTAATATTTTAATATATTTATTATTTTAAATTTGAAAGATAAGTATATATTATTCTATTATGAAAATAAAGGTAAGAAATTGAGTCTTTATTTGATAGAAAGGTGTATTTTTCACACTTTTGAATCAAAACTTGTGCAAGTTCGTCCTCCTCCCAAACCATCTGAGAGAAACACAGCAACAAAAATGGATAAGAAAAGCAAAGCCAACAGAGTTCATTGTCTGGTTTTAGCATATCCATCTCAAGGTCACATCAACCCTATGCTTCAATTCTCCAAGCTTCTGCAACATGAAGGTGTGAGGGTAACATTTGTCACCACTGTTTTCTACTGCAAGAACATGCAGAAACTGCCAACTGGTATTTCCCTTGAGGCCATTTCTGACGGTTATGACAGTGGTAGAATTGGAGAAGCAAAGAGCTTAAGGGTCTACTTGGATAGCTTTTGGCAAGTTGGGCCAGAGACTCTTGTTGAGTTGCTAGAGAAGCTTTCTAGATCAGGCTACCCAATTCATTGTCTTATTTATGATTCATTCATGCCTTGGGCTATGGAAGTTGCAAGGAAATTTGGGATTGTTGGGGTAAGTTTTCTCACTCAAAATATGGCTGTGAATAGTATATACTATCATGTCCATTTGGGAAAGTTGCAAGCTCCCCTCATAGAGAATGAGATTTCACTTCCTTCTTTGCCCCAACTTCAACTTGCAGACATGCCTTCTTTCTTCTTTAACTATGCAGAAGATCCTGCTTTTCTTGATTTCTTAGTAGGTCAGTTTTCTAACATTCACAAAGCTGATTGGATCCTCTGCAATTCCTTCTACGAGCTGGAGAAAGAGGTAGGTTGCTCAAGTCTTGATTGTGACGCACACACACATAACAGCTACTTTTGATAATCCATTAGAGTAAAATTAGTTTCACTTTAGATTTTTAGAGACTAATGTAACTTCTGTTTCTTTGGAGAAAATTCATTGTTGATATTATATGCACATGCGCATCATTAGTATATGTAGAAAACAAAAAAATATATATGAAGAAAGAGATTTTGTATCATTCATTGTATAGAAATTGTTATAAGAAGCGTATTATATTCACGGTAAGAATCTCTTATCATATCGTACAAGTATCTTGATATCATACAAAAAACAAAGAAATATACGAAAAAGAAGATTGTATTAGAACACCTGGGTCTATATAACATTATTATCATTATAAACATGTACATAATTTATCATAAATGTGTTAGAACACCTGATATTACCTATTTTGGTTGTAGGTAGCTGATTGGACGATGAAGATCTGGCCCAAATTTAGGACAATAGGGCCTTCTATTCCACCCATGTTCATCCACAAACACAACAAAGATGATGAGGACCATGGTGATGCAGAAGTCACAAGTGAAGAATGCATCAAATGGTTAGATGAAAAGACAAAAGGGTTAGTTGTTTACGTTTCTTTTGGGAGTATGGCAGTACTTGATGAGAAGCAAATAGAGGAAGTAGCTCATGGTTTGAGAGATTGTGGAAGATACTTCTTGTGGGTGCTTAGAGCCTCTGAAGAGATGAAGCTCCCGAAAGGGTTTGAAAAGAAATCAGAGAAGGGTTTGGTAGTGAGATGGTGCTCCCAGCTAAGAGTTTTAGCACATGAGGCAGTGGGGTGCTTTGTAACTCATTGTGGTTGGAACTCTACATTGGAAGCGTTGTGCTTGGGAGTTCCAATGATTGCAATGCCACAAGAGGCAGACCAGAGCACCAATGCTAAGCATATTGAAGATGTTTGGAAAGTGGGAATCAGAGCTTCTGTTGATGGAAAACATGTTACAAGAGAAGTGTTGAAGCATTGTATAAGGGAAGTGATGGACAGTGAAAGGGGCAAAGAGATGAAGAGAAATGCCATGCAATGGAAGACTTTGGCTGCTAGTGCTGTTGGTGAGGGTGGAAGTTCTCGTACAAACATTTCTGAATTTCTCAATACTTTGTTCCATTTGCAATAGTTACTTTGTTTGATGATGACAGATTTTTGGGTTCACCCACTCACAAACAACTTGTGTTGATAAAATTGAGTTGAAATTTTGAAAAAAAAAAAAGAAAAAATTAGTTACTGTTGTTGTAGATCCGAAGAAAAGAGCTATTTATCCATTTCCATTTACCAAAATACTCAGTCTCTTCTATTTTATCCAAATATATAAACGAAAATGATATTTGAACATAAAATTCGAACTCAATTTTGACATGGGTGACGTGGCACCCTTTTTTTCTTTTATTTTTACTTTTTTTAAATCAAACAGAACCCATGGTCACGTGTGCGGAGGTTATGTGCTGTAAACAGACGCGGAGAGAGAAAGTAACACAAAATGCAAAATTTGGTAGTTTTGGTGAGAGAGGGAGAGAGAAAGGCGATCGGAAGTGGATGTAGGGTGTAGTTCGCGTGAGATAGAAAGTCGGAGTAGAGGCAGAGGAAGGCGTTGCCGGAGAACAGGTGTCTGACCAGAACTCATCTACAGCGTAGTATTCAGGGTTAGTGCTATTTTCAAAAGACGGCCACTAGGGCTTCCAAAAATCGAAGACTTCCGGCACACAACAACGAGCACGGTGGGTAGAAACCTTTTTCTGGCCTTAATGTATTTGTTAATCATTGATTTTTTTAATAACCTCTTATATGGCAGAAACTGTGCGATTTGAATTCGGTTTTACTTATCTGTAGGGTTTCCCAATCATGGAATCATGTATTGAGCTTTTGGTTCAATAAAGTGAAATTTTCATTTGGGTGTATTGCTGATTTTGTTTTTATCAGTGTACAAAACATGGCAGTTTGGGTGTTGAAATAATTGATTGAGGTGGTCAAATAATTGTTCATTTAATGTATATAATATTTGTGAAATTCGTAACATTATGATTTTTTACAGATATGTATTTTCGTCATTGCTGTAAAGCGAAATGCATTGGTGCTTTGAACGAAAAGTTAACTGTGGCACAAAAGGAGTATATTGCAAGCACCCCGTTTTGGTGGTTTCCTATGTTAAAGCAATCATTGAAGATAAGTAGAAATGTTTTATCTCAGTTATGTATTAAATGGGTTGAAAGAAGGGGTGGTTTTGATGTTGGTGGTGAAGTGGTGGACTTTAGTTTATTAGAGGTTTGTTTAGGGTTAGGACTTTAGTCTACTGGGGAATTATATTTTGGAGGCCAGTAATTATGAACCATATGAAGTTGAGTTTGAGTAGTTTGTGGTTGGCACGTATTTTTTATTGCTTAAGCAGATTGGGGTTGTTCACCAAAATGTAGAAATTTAAGATGGTTATAAAAACTGGTACCGTGAACAAAAATATATAACAGCACTCCCCAATTGGGGTAGTTGTACTCCCCACTTGATAACGTAATTGATACTTTAAAGAACATTTTATTTCCTCCAAAAAATAAAAGTTGTTATTAAAACTGTTTTTCGAATTTTGGATTGGTCATAATAAAATAAAAAATTTAATTGCTTAACAAAATTTAGAAATTTAAGGTGGTTATTAAAAGTGGTACTGTGAACCAGAATATATAACAGCACTCTCCATTTGGGGTACTTTTACTCCCCACTTTGTAACGTAATTGAAAGTTTAAGGAACATTTTATTTCCTTCCAAAAATAAAATGATATTAAAACTGTTATTTTAAATTGGAATTGGTCGTAATTAAAAAAAAATTTAATTGCTTAACCAAATTTAGAAATTTAAGGTGGTTATTAAAACTGGTACTATGAACCAGAATATATAACAGCACTCCCCATTTGGGATACTTTTACTCCCCACTTTGTAACGTAATTAGGACCAATTCCAATTTAGAATAACAGTTTTAATATCATTTTATTTTTGGAAGGAACAAATAAAATGATATTAAAACTGTTATTCTAAATTGGAATTGGTCCTAATTAAAAATAAAATTTAATTCCTTAACAAAATTTAGAAATTTAAGGTGGTTATTAAAACTGGTACTGTGAACTAGAATATATAACAGCACTCCCCATTTGGGATACTTTTACTCCCCACTTTGTAACGTTATTGAAAGTTTAAATAACATTTTATTTCCTTCCAAAAATAAAATGATATTAAAACTGTTATTCTAAATTGGAATTGGTCCTAATTAAAAATAAAATTTAATTGCTTAACAAAATTTAGAAATTTAAGGTGGTTATTAAAACTGGTACCGTGAACCAGAATATATAACAGCACTCCCCATTTGGGATACTTTTACTCCCCACTTTGTAACGTTATTGAAAGTTTAAATAACATTTTATTTCCTTCCAAAAATAAAATGATAATAAAACTGTTATTCTAAATTGGAATTGGTCCTAATGAAAAATAAAATTTAATTGTTTAACAAAATTTAGAAATTTAAGGTGGTTATTAAAACTGGTAATGTGAACCAGAATATATAAGAGCAGTCCCCATTTGGGATACTTTTACTCCCCACTTTGTAACGTTATTGATGGTTCTACTACCCCTTTAAAGATCATCTTTCTGATCAGCAAATAAAATTTGCTTAGTTTCAGAGTGTTCATTGCTTGAGAACACAAACACTGGGAGACGAAAACCAAAATATTGATGACCACTCCACATGAACTTATTCTTGACGCCTCAGTTGGGACATAATTTGTGGTATTGTTGTTATTTTTCTTTTCATCTTAAACACCAAAGCCCATCCCCTGAAACATAAAAAATTCCTATTTTCCATATCCCACCATAACTCAGTAACATTCGGCCACCAAAATTAAAATACCCCCAAATGTGCTGCTTTGAAAATTTTGGTGTTGTCCAAAGCCACAAAATTGTCAAACACCACAACACGCCACTAAAAAATCAAGACTACAAAACCACAATGCAAACCAGAATATACCAACGACTCTGTCAAACGATGTTACACCAAACTCAAAAATAAATAAAACGTTTTCCCCCAAAGATTAAACCTTTTCGAATGGTGAACAAAAAAACACGAGCCTTACACTAAAACGGTGTTGTGGAACGGCTTCCGGTGGGTTGGTTGTCGTTGCCGTCGACTTGCTTCCACTGGATTCGATCCCCTCCACTATCGTCGTTGTCGCAGGTGTGTCCTCTCACGGTGACCGCCTCCCGCCTCGCTTCTGTAACACCACAACTTCTCTGTCTCGACTTCCTCCAACTATCTCAGTCTCTCTCGGTCCATCCGCCAACTTCCTCACGCGGGCTTCACCTTTCCACACACTTGATCACCCTGTCTCTGCCTTTCCTTCGAGTTGGTCATGTTGTCGCCGCCTTTCCGCCGACTTTCTCACGCTGTTTCCGCCTCTCCTCTGACTTGCAGAAACTGTCTCCACTTCCTCCGACTTTCTCCCTCCCTGTCTCACGAACACTCTACAAATTTTGCATTTTGTGTTACTTTCTCTCTCCACGTCTGCTTTAGTTTTGCCAAAAAGAATTTGCTACACATAACCTCCGCGTACGTGACCATGGGTTCTTTTTGATTTAAAAAAAGTAAAAATAAAAGAAAAAAAGGGTACCACGTCACCCATGTTAAAATTGAGTTCGAATTTTATGTTCGAATATCATTTTCGATATATAAAACACAGCGAATAATTAGTGGTGGAGCTTCGATAAGGATGACACATGAATTATATTATTATAACTCAGCACATTTGAATATCCGACGTAACTTGGTCAATCCACTATGGGTTATTTGGTGATCTAATTAATTCCACTTATTAGTGAGCATTAAAAAATAAATTCATACCGTCCAAAACAGAGGTTGGTTCACTTAAAAAAACACATAATTTAAAAGAATGACACTTTTTTAGTTTTTTAGCTGTTTTTAATGTGAAAACCGCACCTAAATCTTAAATTATTGAAATAATCATTGACAAAAGCATTGTCTACCTAACCATATATGTTAATATAATGCATGTGAATTATAATTATAAATATTATATTTATATGGTTTGTATGGATTTAAAGATAGATGTGAGAGAATGAAAAAAATTATGAAAATGAAGACAAAGTGAGATTTTTTTAATTAAGGAAAAGAGGGTGGAAAGTGAAGAAAAAATGAAGAGAAAGTTTGTGAGTATAGTTTGATGGTTGTGATAAATAAAAAAGTATTTTAATTGACAATTGTAAGATTGTAATTTTATCCTTGTGGTTGATATTAATTTAAAATAAAATGTGATCGGTTGAAATGATTTAAAATAAAATATGGGTGATAGTTTAAATTAAGAAAAAAATTTAATTAATGAAATTAATTTAAATTAAATTGTGATTGGTTGAACATTATCATAAATCCTACACCTTCTTCATGTGAACACATCACCCTCACTTAGCATCCCTCTTATCATCTCTCCACCACTTCCTCAATCAACTCGGTTAGTCAACATATCAATCATTCACCCACAGTGCTGAGCAACCCCATACACACTTTCTGTCTCCAGGCAAATCTCGTGTTTCACGAACTAAACCGTTGCATCCATTCTATATAAATACTCCAATACCAATCCTTCCTCATAAATGGCAAACACAACAAGCATGACATTCCACTATATAGTGAAGTAGAGAATCGATTCTCTACTTCATAGAATCAATTCTCATCAAAGCAGAATTGATTTTCATTCAAGTAGAATAAATCCTCATCGAAAGAGAACTGGTTTTTCTTACGCGATAATCGATTCTCGTCTAGCAAAATTTTTTCTTTGTTTTATTTTGATGCGTGAAAAGAACTTTAGCAACCGTCCTTCACAAAAGCAACGCTACACCAAAACACGCGTCCACCACCATGATTCTCTATGCGTCATTGAAAAATCTCTTTAAATGCATGATCACTATGCAGGAGACGAATCTCTGCAGAGTCTAAAGCAAAAGGTCATTTGTAACGTGCAACCCAAATCAGGCCCAAATCAAAGCCTTCCAGCCCAACAAAACATAGAGTAACTACAACAAAAGGCAGAGTTAGATAGAAATAAAAGTGACGTGGCAGAATATCCAGAGGTAGGTGATATGGAGAGGCACTAGGGCAAGGCTTTATTAGAAGGTTACACTGATGAAAAATCTCTGCTGAACATTTTCTTCGACAGGTTGTTGAAATTGATTGTTGTCAAAATCTCCTTATTGATTTAATTAGTTGTTGAGACCATTTTGTTATCTAGAGTTTTATTAAGTGGAGAAATATATTAGTATCATTTGGTTTTCGTTATTTGAATTACATAGCATTATCTATCTTTGCCTTTTATTTATTAGTGTTACATCATTTCATTTTCTTTTCGTTTTTTTTTTTAACTGTCTTCTTTCCTATCTACTCGTGCAAATAGAATTTACACGTAGGTAAAGACAGTTAAATGATAATTTTACGTAATATTTAAATTATATTTTCTACTTCATTTTCTTTATTTACGTTGAATTGTTGTTAGTATATGTTAAGATTTTTCTTAAATTGTTTTTATTAAATATCGGTGAATCATCACCAAGGATTTGTTGGGTATTTGACTCCATTCCTATGTAGAAAAAAGACTCAAAATTTGAAAAGCTCATATCTCACCTAACATAGTGGAGAGGGGACTACAAAATAAAAAAAGAGACAGAACAATAGAGTTAGATTCCACAAAATCTTAACACGTTGAGGGAGAGGTAGAGGAAAAAATATGTTCAAGTTTTTTAAAAAGTTGTCACCGTAAAATCAGCACTACAGATTCGTTCACCGTTGGATTGAGATGAAAATTTTATACTAGGTTCGGAACACATTATTCTTCATTTTGACCGATCGGATCGTCGATATGAGGTCTAAGTTGGGAGAAATTAATTTCGCACTGTAGCACTGATTTTATAGGTTTTTCTTCTCTCTCCAAAGCCTCTTCAAAACACTCAGGTTTTCCACTATCAGTCAAGGTTGTATACTCATCACAAGAATACCTTGTAGAAGGTTGTTTTTGTTTGTTAGACCTCCTGAGTTGGACTTGAGGTGGTTCAGGTATATCACCAAGATCATCATCATGTTCCTCTTGAGCATCATCAACCGGAACCTCTATTCCACCTCCAACCTATTCATCATTAACATCACCATGTTGCTCACCATCTTGAGCTTCAGTTTCAACATTATCCAGATTGTGAGCGAGCAACCTCATCGGATTACCATCAGTGAGATTACTATCTTTCTTGGATGTGGTCTTCTCCACCTTATCAATGTCTTCAATGGTATGGTCTTCCATGAATTGTATATCACGACTTCTAACAAGCTTCTTCTCAATAGGATCATAAAATATGTAGCCAAATTCATCCTCACCATAGCCAATAAAGATGCACTGCCTTGTCTTCGCATCCAACTTGGATCTTTCATCCTTTGGAATATGAACAAATGCCTTGCAATCGAAGACATGCAAATGATCATAGTTTACATTCTTGCCAAACCAAATTTTATTTGGCATTTCACAATCCATAATCATTGTAGGAGTGAGTAGGAGTGAGATTGATAACGTGCATCGCCGTGTATAGTGCCTAGAGAGGGCAAATAAACTCGCTCCTATGGGTATTGCCCGAACCCGTCCCCGTTTTGACGGAGAATCCCCGCATTGTCTGGGTATGCGTATGGGTGTGGGGAATCCCTGAATTTTTGAATTGGGTATGGGGATTTACATATCCCTGCCATAATACCCGTCCCCGCCATATCTCCATCATCGTTTAAATTATTAAAATATTCACAATTAATTAAGTATCCCTATATATATATATATATATATATATATATATACTTTTTATTTCTTCTAATTATTTAGTTTGTCATGAAACGCATTCGCATCTCCAATATAATTTTCATCTTATCATAACATTTATATAATTATGTTAAAATGATGTATGTCAATTAAAAAAAATTTATGTCTCATATTTGAATATTTCTATTATTTGTTTAATATTTTTATTTATTGTATATTTTCCTTTCACATGAGTATGTTTAATACTCTCAATTTAAGTGTTAAATAGCATAAACCTTTCATTTACTAGGTAATATTAAAAAAAATTCTTTACTTATTATTATTAATTTTTGTTTCATTTAAAAAACTCTTTTGCTTTACTAAAACAATTTTTGTTATTTCTCAACCATTTAGTATATATATTGATATTTAAAAAGTTTTCTTAGATCTCTAAGGTATTTTTCATCTTATCATACCCTTAAGTATACATTTGTTTTCCTTTGTACGATTTCTTTCAATAATCTTTCAAATTGTTTCTCAGACACACATTTGTTAATTTTTTAATATTTTTACTTGTTTATGTTCATCATGTAGAATACTATTTCGATATATTTTATCTAATTTATTTTCTAACTCATTATCAATCATACTGTATTTTTTTACTATAATTGTATATAAATAACTTTTATTTACTATAATATAAAAATTTAATGTAATTGCCATGAATTTTTTTTATCACCATCCAACACATATTAGAGTTCAAAAGATACAAGTTCTATATCAAAATTTTATTATTATGTTTATTATTTGTTTTTTGCGTAATTTTGATTAAGTGATGTATTATCATTTTTATTAGTGCATAAAAAAGAGATTCATTAGAGTTTAAAAAATTAAAGTAAACAAACATTTAAAATAATTTTAATTTGAATATTTGTTTTCCTTTTATATTTTTTTAAGAATATTTTTAAATTTTATCAACTAGGTTTCATTAATGTTTGTAGTTTGCAAATTTAATAAATGTTTTGGTTCTCATAAAATTTTATTTGGTATTTTAATCTAAAATGTAAACAATTATAATTTATTCAAAGTATTTGATATCGAAAAAACAATCATCCTCCTAATATTCAATATTTGGTAATATTATGTTTCCTTTTTCGTAATTTTTTATTATTTTATAAAAATTAATTAAAATTAATATTGAAGTAGTAAGAAAACGGGTACGGGTATGAGTACGAGATTATACCCGTTACCCGGTGGAGATGGGGATGGGATAAAAGTTTGATACTCGTTGGGTTTGGGTATGGGTATGGGGATGGGGATGAATTTTTTCTACGGGGATGGGTATGGGATAGTGAAACCTGTCCCTGTCCCGCCCTGTTGCCATCCCTAATAGTGCCTCACCCCAAAAATGCTTGGGTAATTTAACATCTTAGAGCATACATCTCACCTTCTCAAGTAATGTCATGTTCATCCTCTCAGCTAAACAATTCAACTGAAGAGTTTTAGGAGGAGTCTTTTCATGCACAATACCATGTTGTTTGCAATAAGCATCAAAGGGTCCACGATACTCACCACCTTTGTCAAAACGGATACATTCCAGCTTCTTCCCTGATTGCTTCTCAACCAAGGCATGAAATTCCTTGAACTTATCAAGTACTTGATCCTTTCACTGAAGTGCGTAAACCATAGCTTCTTGGAACAATCATCAATAAAGGTAAAAAAGTAAGGTGCACAACTATGACTTTACCTTCAACGGGCCACAAACATTAGAATGCATCAATTGTAACAACTCTAACTTCCTTGAGGTCAGATGCTTCTTGAAAGATACTCTAGTTTGCTTGCCATCCATGCAATGAGAACATCTCTCCAATTTTGCACTTTTTAGCCCCTGAAGAACATCCTTTTTAGTTAAACAATTCAACCCTTTTTCACTTATATATGACTAAGCCTTCAGTGCCACAAAGATGCCTCCATATCCATGGCATTCATAGTGTCTTTAGCAACCAAAGCTTTTTTCCAATATAATTTGGCTGATTTTTCTCCTCTAGCCACAACCAAGTTACCTTTGGTGAGTTTCCACTTTCCAGAATCAAAGTGACTATCATAACCACCATCAGCAAGCATGTGCACAAAGATTAAATGAAAATGGACATCAGGAGCATGTTTGACACCTTTAAGCAACAAATGCATTCCCATGTTGGTTTGCAGACAAACATCACCAACACCAATCACTTTAGGCACACCATTATTACCCATCTTCAACACTCCAAAATCACCATAAGTGTAAGATTTGAAGAACTCCTTCCTAGGTATAATGTGTATTGTAGAACCACTACCAATAATCCACATATTCTCATCAGATACAAGATTAACGGACTCAAAGTCGTGAAGAAGAACAAGATCACCAACTGTAGTAGTAGTGACACAATCATCGTCACAATCATTCTTTTTTTGCTTGCCCTTCTTGTCTGCATTGTCCTTTTTCCACTTAAAACAATATTTCTGAATATGCTATGTTTTATTACAATAATGACACTCTATATTCTTGTATCTTGACTTGGACTTGCTCATGCTTTTCTCTTTACCACCTTTCGGTTCCTTTTTCTAACTTCTCCACCTAATTTTTGTGACAAGGATATGAGATTGAGATGAAAAACCATGTGCCTTCATTCTCATCTCTTCATTGAGAGCACTGCTCTTTGCCATCTAGAAAGAAACAATGTCATTCGGAGCGGAGTTTGTAATTGAAACCTGAAATATCTCCCAAGACTCCGATAGAGTATTCAGTAGCCATAATCCGAAGACTTCATCATCAAAGTTTATACTCATTACTAATAGTTGATTTAGGAGCCCTTGAAACTCATTTAAATGATTAGAAATTGAAGAATTTCCTTTGTACCTCAAATTCATCAAGCAATTCAACAAATACAGTTTATTATTGTTCAAAATAGAAGCCCATGTCTCACTTAACCTAGTGGAAAGGGGGCTGCGAAATAAAAAGAGAGACAGAACAATAGACTTGTTAGGTTTACAAAGGAGAAGGTTCATTGGGGAGATACAACACCAATGAGACCTGAGTCCAACCACATAAGACATTGACACCACTTTCAACTCAAAACCTTAAGGCAATATGAGACTTAGACTCATACTTTTATTCCTAACATCTCCCCCTCAAGGGTGAGTCTCTTCAACCACATTGGTACACTACCCCTCTAGCGGAAGCATTCCCAACCACGAGTACTCCTTTTCTGCCTTTTTTGTACCCTGGTTCTTTTTAACATGACTACTTACCTAGAACTCTTGCTAGGAAGACTTTGGATACAAGGACCATACTGTGTAACATCCCTACTGGAAATTACTTTTTTAAAATAAGTAATTAAGAAAATAACTTCAATATCAAACTTTTAATATTCCTAAACATGAGAAAATACAAAAATTGTTCCAACTGTCAAAGGTCAACTAAAGTTATAATAATAGTCTTATTACAATTTTCAAAATCCAATAAAATAACAGAAATTATAAATAAGTTCCTAGCTTGAATCCCAAGCTAACCCCTTCTCCGTCTCAAGTGTTAGCAGCATCACCTATATCATCAACTGCTCTCGTGTAAAGAATTATACGATCATCGCCAAGCACAAATAGAAAGGGTGAGCTAAAAAAAATATAAGAAAACATATCAGTTAAATAATATAAATACACTTAGTTATATTATCATAGTTAGACCATGGTCAAGTCCTTAATACCCCCAAGGCTTTTCAACCTCCAATTCACTTAACAAATTTAGCCATGGACTCGGGATTTATTATGCTCACACGAACCTGCCCACTCGTGGTCCTACCTCTACGAACCTCCCCGCTCGTAGTCCTAATCTACGGACCTGCCCACCCGTAATCCAACATATGTGATCCACCAGCTACGTACCTCCCTGCACGCAGCATCTCTCAATTGTGAGCATGGAACATACGAACCTACCTCGCTCGTATCCCCACAGAAGAGTAACTGAGTATGAACCTCCCCGCTCATACCATCACATGTTAACCACCATCCATGAACCTACCCGCTCATGGCACAGCATCCCCTAGTCCAAGTTCTCATCAATGAGTACAAACAACGCACACAAACTGCATTATACTCGCTTGGGCTAGAAGCCTTAGCTTGAGCGACCAGGCCTGTCTCGCTTAAGCTAAACTTCCTCGCCTAAGCGAGAGTCTACAGGGACTTAACGCGAGGTCTCGCTTGGGCGAGCCCTTCTCACTTGGGCAAAAACATCCCTAGCCCAACTCAAAGTCCCTCGCCTAAGCGGCGAGACAATCAACAACACACTCATCCTGTCACAATTTCTCACTTAGGCGAGTACCTCTCGCCTGAGCAAGATGCTTAGTCGCCAAAACCATGGGCTCCTCGCCTGAACGGGACGCTCAAATAAACCTTGCACTCCCCGACTTCTCGCTTAGGTGAGATGCTCTCGCTTGAGCAAGATGCTCGAACAGAATTAGGCTTTGAGTTCTGCTAATTTCGCCTAGGCGAGCCTTGCTCGCTTGAGCGAAAATAGTAGAAGTTTTCTCTGTTCACGCACACAAACACCCAAACAAAAGCCCAAATTCACATATACAACATACCAAGCAATCCCTCACAGATCAGAACAATTACAAACGTAAATTAGACCCCAAAAGACTACCAATTTAAAAGTTGAACCAAAAACCACATACAGAACAGAAAGCCCCATTATTTGCATACAATCCCATAAGGGTTTACTTATACCATACCAAAACAGTCAGTCCCCTAATTTCACAACCTGTTAGCACAAAAGTTTCATGGCAAAGGTACCTTTAATCATGCATAATACAGGATACACGAAACTTCTCAATAATTATGTAAATGTATGCAAAAGAGCTCCCCTAACCTGGAATTCCTTGCTCCAATTGGGTCTCCTAACCTTAGCTTTGTAATACCCCTAGAACTCTCCTTTGCTCTTCCAAAAATTTCAGCTCTCCTGATTCTCTCTGACTCTCTTTTTGCTCCAAATTCGTGCTCCTTTTTACTCTAGGTTTCAGACTTCAAAAACCCTCCTAATTACCTAAATTTCCCTTTTTATATGGTTCCTAATTGTGGTAAATGACAAAAAAAAACGAAAAATGGTCTTTTTAATGTCTATAATTACCATTATTAGCAAAAATAAAGAAATCAATTTCATTCTCAACAAGGTTTGAACACACAACCTTGAAATCATAAAGTCAAAGCACAACCAATTCAAACAACACATAAATGGCATACATAGGACTTGAACCTAAGTCCTCTCACACAGTCAAGTACTCTCACACATTTGAGCTAGTACTTTTCCACATCACAACAATTAACATTAAATGCCATAAAGGCTTATCATACCCGCATTTATTAAATAATTTATTATTTAATTATTTAAATTTCTTGAGTCTTACATACTGCACTTGTTTGAGCCGATTTTAACCATCGACTCTGATACCACTTGTTAGGTTTATAGAGGAGGATGTTCACTAAAGAAATACAATACCAATGAGACCCAAGACCAACCACATATGACATTGACACCATTTTCAACCCAAAACCTTAAGGCAATGGTTTTATGGGTCTTCATCCTTATATAGTGCTCTACTTTCTCATTTCTAGCGAATGTGAGACTTAGACTCACACTTGGATTCCTAACAGAATTTAACTCAATTGACTTTTAGTAGATTGAGTTTGATACCGATCACTACATGAAAATCTTTGATTAATGATCAACTTTAGTAACTAAAATTATTTAGTCACTATAGTGACCAATTTAGATACTAATTTATAAACTAAAATAGTTTTTATTATGAATTGGTCTCTAAATTGGTCACTAACATTAGCTACCTAGGTTTTGACTATCAAAATAATTGATCTCTAAATCACTCTCTAATTAAGAAATTGATTTCTATAAATTGATCTCTAAATATATTTTTTGTCATAAAATTAATTATTATTTAATAGTTTTCTTATAATGGATATAGATACCAAATTTTACAATTCGTTTTAATCCAATCCTACTCAAATCATAATAAATCAAATTGATACAATAACACCTTGGAATTAGTATATATTATGGTGAACCTAAAATCGCAATAGTTTTGCAATATATATGTGTGCGCGTGTGTGCGCACGTGTGTGTGCGCGTGTGTGCGTCCACGCGTGCGTGCGTGTGTGTGATTGGAAGTTAAATTATTCAAAACTTTGATTTTCTTTTATCGTGATTGAATTGAGTTGTATGTTATATGTGATTAAACTTTTACTGCGGATGAGATTATGCAATATCCAAAATGGATGAGTCACCAAGTAGAGATGACAAAAGCCACCGGAGTAGTTTGTTGTTGTAACCTCAAAATATATTAATTTTAATATTTTAAAATATGTTAAAAATTTTAATATATTAGAATTAGTGTATTTTGAAATATAGTATACGAGTCACACCAAAACTATCCAAAAACCAAAAGAAAAAAAAATCAAATTCCGTTATTTTTTCATGACTGAGATTAAATTTTAATTATTTTGTTTATTCTGAATTCACCTTCAATATGCTTATGCACCTACATGGATAACACGAAACTATGAAATTTTTTGGTTAATATATAATATATTGTGATTAATAAAAGATGTCATTTGACTTTTAATTGTTTTCATTGTAAATATTAGATAAAAAGAAAAATCCTATCATTGGAGGTGATGAGAATAATATAAGGGATGCAATTTTCACTTAGAGTAATATAAGTATTTAATATATGGAAACATTTGAGTTCTAATTTGATTAAGAAATTTTAATAGATACATAGAAAAATCTCTAATTTATCTTAAACTTAAAAGTTAATTAAGTCTATTTTTATTTGTAATTATTTATTAAAAATTTACATGGAAATTCAATAAACTTTTAAAATTACTTAAATTCAAGTAAATTATTTATAAAATTAAATATCATGACTAAATAATTAAATTAAATAAAAATGGTAACATCATTATACTTGCATAAAACCAATCGTTGAAAGAAAAATCGGTATACAAAGTAAAAAAAAAAAAAAAAAAAATAGCCACAATATTTATAAAGAATATTTATAAATATAAGGATTAAAAGAATAATTTAAAAAATTTGAAGACCGGATTAACACTACTTTGTATATAAGCAGTAAAAGAATAACTTAACCAAAAAATAAATAAGAATTAATTAAACGTATTAACATAAACTATCAAAAATAATTTTAAAAATTAATTAAACAAAACCATTCTAAATTAAAAATAAAATAAAAAATAATAACAGATTCAGCAATTAAAAATAATTGAGAAATCGGTATAATAAAAAATTGTATTTATTTCACCTTCAGTCCTTCATTTTATTTATTTGTTCTTAATTGAAACTAATATGTTTATCAACATAAATCGTCAAAACACACGTAATCACGTTCACCTATAATTTGTTATGTTAATTCAGAAATTGGTATTTCATTTAAAAATTTCTCACCTATGTTTTTTTTTAATTGTAGATTTTTTTTATTTAATTAATTGTGAGGTGGTTCAAAAGATGATTTGAAGGATAAAACAGTAAAAAAATGTCTAAACCAAAAAGATATCATTTATCTTGTTCTAAATAATAAATATTTAAAAAAAAATGAAATTTGAAAATGACTAAAGTTCTCTTCGTATATGTAATCCAATTAAGATTTACCTTGCGATTTGTTATAGACATATATCCAACTTGAAACATAATTAGTCAATTCATTAAATATATAACTTTTCCTTCAAGAGATTATTTGAAGGATAAAACAATAAAAAATGTCTCAAAAAGATATCATTTATCTTGTTCTAAATTATAAATATTTAAAAAAAATTGAAATTTGAAAATGACTAAAATTCTCTTCGTATAAGTAATTCAATTAAGATTTACCTTGCGATTTGTTATAGAGATTATCCAACTTGAAACGTAATTAGTCAATTCATTAAATATATAACTTTTCCCAATAAAAAAAAAAAGCAAATTACTAAAGATGTTGTTTGACTATGAAAAACTTTAATTAGGCATCAATTGCAAAAACTCTTTCATTTCCAATAACTGTGTCTCCTTTAGCATTTCTCAGTCAAATTGTTTCTAGTGTCAAAGAAAGCTAATTCAATCTGATTGGCTCATCACATTTGAATTAATAAAAATCAGTTTAACTCGGTAGAAGATCAAAATGTTATCTAATTCTCCAAATATTTATACTTATGTACAGAAGAGATTTTCTACTTTGATGTTCACATTTTTATTTCCAGTTTTACCCTTTAATAAATAACTATTTTTAAACAATTATTTTACCATATTTATCTTTTAAGTAACGATTTTATTAGATTTAATTAGTTTTTCACTTCACTTTTCTTTTAAATTAATCATTTTCAAACTAAAATATTTATCTTTAATAAAAAAGTTACATACAAAATAAATAAAAAAATATCTACAATAAAATTTTACGCATAGCATATGTATTTTCACTGGTTATTATAAAGATAGTAATTAAAAATTAAACTATCAATATATATTGTTCGACAAACAAATAAATTAAACATCTAAACTATTCAAATATTATCAAAAATATTCTAGTACTTAAAAAGATCAAGTGAACCTATATAACTAAGAGTAGTAAACAATTTTAATAAAAAACTTATAAAAAATTGAAAAAATATTAATAAAGTGTTGTTGGTAGTACGGATAAATCCACCTTCAACATGACTTAATCTCATTTAACCCGTAGGTTAAGTGAGTCAGACTCACTTCAACCGCATTAAAAAGATGAAAATAATCATCAACTTAATCCGATTCAAACCCGTGATGAGCTAGTTGTATTGACTCATGAATTAGAACACATTTTGACACCTTCCCAATATGTTTTTCATCATAATGGTTTATTAAATAAAAATTAAAGAAATTTTTAAAACTACTCAAATTCAAATTATTAATTAAAAGAATTAAATTATTTAACATCATTATATTTATCAAAAACAAATCTTAACATAAAAGATTTTATAGAAAGTAAAAAAAAAGCTGAATATTTATAACATATTGTTATAAAGGTTTAAATAAAAATTAATTTTATAAATATGAAAAGAAAGTCCTAAAAGAGGTAAATAAAACAACTTATTAAAAAATAATTAAACAAAATAAATTCTAAATTAAAAATAAAACAAATTCTGCAATTAAATATTTGAGAAGGTAAAGAAGGAATCCATTTGAGCAATGACCTATGGGTCAGTTTTAGCCCACTCCTTTGTAACTCCCCTTTGAAGGGACCCCAAATAAAGGGGAAAAAAATACAAGCTTCTAAAGTCCCCTTTTAAGTGCATTAGGACCAAGGCCAATGTGAGTTTAGCCTACTAAAATAAATATTTTGAGCTTGATTCAAAGATGGAAGCAAATCGTCTTAGGCTTACCCAAATCAAAGGTCGAGATTGGACGACCAGGCCAGGCCAAAACAAAGATCGAGACGTCGGGCCAATGACCGAGACGAGTAGGAATAGTTTGGATAGACAACCGAGAAAGACTAGGTCGAGGTGATGGTCGAGACGGACCTGCCCGGACCCACGGTCGAGACGAGCCGACATAAGCCCACAGACAAAATAAGTCCCTCTTCAAAACTTTGGCCGAATTCAGTTCCCCAACTTTAGAACAATGTAGATTTAGTCTTTTTAACCAGTTTTTCTTAAATTTATTTAATGTTTCAAATGCGTCTTATTATAGTTTCTTAGCTAACACTGAAAAAATATATCTCAAACGATGTAAACAATTCAAATACTATCATAAAACACGTTTAAAACGTTAAATAAACTTAACAACATTTTGTTAAAAGGACAGTTCTAAAATTAGAGGATTAAATTAGACCAAAATTTCAAAGAGAGACTAATTCCAATTTTTGCTAAAAGTTAAGGGACCAAAAACATATTTAACCTTTTCTTTTATATGTTAATTGAGAAATTTGTATTTTATTTAAAAATTTTCTCACCAATATCTTCTTTTTTTTTAGATTTTTTTTGTTTAATTTTTTTTAATAAATATAGACATTTTAATATTTTTAATTAATTTTGAGGTGGTATGAAGGATAAAACAGTTCAAAAATGTCTAAACCAAAAATATTCGCTATCTTGTTATAAATTATAGATATTTTAAAAAATGAAATTTAAAATTCACTCGAAATCTTTAATTATATAAACAATCCAATTAAGATTTACCTTGCCACAATTCAACCATGAAAAACAATCTTCCTATCAGTAATTACCATCAAAATAATAACAGATAACAACGCCATTAATTACAGATTCCTATATCTGTTGTTTCTTATTCTATTCTTTGTTCCGGGCAGACTTTCCTGACAAAATTTAATACGTATCAGTTACCAAAACTCTTCCCTTTCCTATAACTCCATCTCCTTTGGCAGTTCTCAGTCATCAAAACTCAAAGCAAATATATATATCATCAAATCCTCTTTCTGTTACTTTTTCCATAGAATGCTCCGAATGACTTCAACACTTAACCAAGGAGATGACTCTCATGGGGGCAGTGCTTCAAAGCCAATCCACTTTTTCAGGATCATGCTCTCCCACAACCTTCAGCATGGAAAGCTGGTAAGCAAAATTATGGTTCCTTTTTCGAGATCCTACACTGTATTCACCTTACCACTGATCACCAAATAATGTTACATTCTTAACATGCATGTGATTTAGTAAAAGTTTTAAATCACAATCATGTTTACATGGTTATTCTTGATGTCGTGAGCAATATATGTCCACAACTACGATTATAGTATGTTAGATAGTATGTTAGAAATCTTGAGTCCAAGCCAAGAAATCATAAACCAGTACTTCAAACTTGCCAATATGAATATATAAATTGTCAAATGATATGGTGAATTTTATTGATTCATATAGCCAAAACTAGATTTTGTTAATGTGGGTTATATATTTGTTAACTTGTATCTGCACAACAGAAGCTTCCAGCAAAGTTTGTGCGCAAATATGGAAATCACTTGCCCAACACAATTTTTCTTAAGCTTCCAAACGATGCAGAATGGGAAGTAAAATTGGAGAAAAGTGATGGCAGTGTTTGGTTTCAGCAAGGTTGGAAAGAGTTTGTGGAGTACCACTCTCTAGCCCATGGGCACCTCTTGGTTTTCAAATACAATGGAACATCAAATTTCCATGTACTCATCTGTGATATGAGTTGCATGGAAATAGACTACCCTGTGAACAAAGCAAATCACAAAAGGGTCGGAATTAACAGTGAAGAAATTCAACCACCTAAGATAAAGAAAACAACTGAGAATAAGAAAAAGTGTTGTTCCAATTTGCAAGACACTGCATCTGATGAAAAAGTCAGAGACCACAAAGGTATGATTCTAGATTCCTAATGAGGTAATATTTTTTGAAGGATTTAATGTTTAACAGTATTTCACCTTTTTAGGTATGTTGAAGAATCTAAATGAGGTGAAGAGAAACATGGAAGGTGTTGAGAATACTCCCTTCATGGTGATAATGAAACCAAGCTTCTTTACTACTGGGTATATGGTATGTTCTCAAACTAAGCAATAATATATGGTATGTGAAAATCTCATTATTGAAGTGAAAAATGTGCATATATGCAGTATCTGCCAAGGGTAGCAGCGAGGAGCTACGTCAAACGTCGTGAACAATGTGTTACTCTTGTTGCTGGGGACAGATCATGGAGGGTTAAATTAGTTCATTATCGAAATGATTCAGCTTACATCACTAATTTGTTAGATTTTGCAAGGGACAACAATTTGAAAGAAGGAGATGCTTGCTATTTCAAACTTATGAACATGTGTGATGAAGACATGGTGATGGAGGTTTCCTTTTGTAGCCAGAAACTCCTCTCTAAGAGGACAATAACATAATGCAGTTCAGTGTTGTTATCTTACTGTATTCTCTTTTACTCTTTTACTGCTTTTAAAGTTTTCAGACTCTCTTTCACTCGATGTGTTTTAAGAATTTACATAATGATAGTTTTAACCATTTAAAAACTCCTTTAATTAGCTCAGAAGTAGCTTTCAGAGTTAACACATCTTTTTAGTAGTAATTTTGGTCGACTAAATGTATTTTTAAAAGTCTAATTATACAGAGTCAACTTCATAACGAAACTTACAAATTTATTTTGACAACATTTTAATTGACTGAAACACTATTTAATCAACTAAAATTAAAATATAATGATTTAATGAAGTCTTTCAATCTTTAACCAAAAGTAGGATCTTCCACCCAAAATCCCACTGTAGCATTCTCTTTCAATTCTCATTACCTAAATTTCATTGTCTATGAATATTTGAGTTCAGTTGAATTAGGATAACTTCGCGTATGGACTATTACTCGATGCATACCAAAACATTTCTCTTTAGGAAAAGCCATATTTATAAAATGCACAAATTTCTAACCAAAATCATTTCAAAGTTTCAGCCTTCTAACCAAAATCGTTTCAAAGTTTCAGCCTTCTAACCAAAATCATTTGAATAGCATTGCAAACTCTCATATTTGTACATTTATCTATTTATTAAAATTTCTAAGATCTCATATGGAGAAAGTTTTCATCATGAAAAAAAATTAAATCATATTAACAATTTTTTTGGTTAAATGATGAACTTTTGTTCAATAGTTGACCAACCTATAATTTCGATTAATTGTTATGGAATATTTAAATCTTTCATATATAAAGGTAGATAGATATATAGATTATTTCTAACAATCCTTATTTAAATTTAGTTTCAGAAAAATTGAGTTTTATTCCCTGAAAGATTATTTCTAACAATCCTTTAACCATCATTGTCTCTAAGCTACAGAAAGCAAAAATATTTTAAATATAGAACAAAGGAATTCACTAAATGTTGTTCATAAAATAAAATGTCCAGAATTTTTTTTCTGGCTTATTGAGCCTTGAATCTAATCATCCATTTCATTTTAACATTTCTGCAGAACACGTTCCCCTGTATACTGTAGAATTTCACCTCACATTCTTTGAACTCCCAACATCATTGCAATGTTATACAAATCCATCACGTGACTTTTGAGATTATCTTTTAACTTGGCTGCCAACAACAAAAAGAACAACCAATCAAATGGTTGTAATCCCTTACAGAAAAGCAACCTCCAAGGGAAAAAGCGCCATATAACTTGGAAGACAGTATAAATGAGTATTGAGGCACTAGCTGATATAAATTTTACTTTAGCAACCTCAAAAAAGTTCTATTTAATAACTTGTACAATTGAGTGTTGGATGACAGAAAAAAAAAAAAAAAAAAAAAGATTTTTCAATAATTCAATTTTTATAAACCGTTCAGATTAACAATCAACATTTCATCAGGAAGACAACTAAACAATGTAGCAATTATTGTCCTTAGAATGAATGACTTGTCCATGAACTACTAAATTCATAATTATTGCTTCTAAAGGTTCATGTTACCTACTATTCTTCCCTGCCTTTGTATTAAAATCCGCACGATACCCTGCTAGAGATTGACCTTACCTGCACTAAAGAAAATACAAGCACAAGAATATGTCATGCAAAACATGAATCTAATGAACATAGGACATGCATCGATGATTAATATCTCATTTGTTTTTATCCAAAGGTAAAGCATATGCACTTATAGCCAGCCAGAATACAAACAGTAATGGATAAATCTTTATTGTTTCACTAACAAAATCCATCAAATAGCTACAATTTTCCTGGATAACTTATCTGAAGTTGCTAAGAGATACTCTAGTATAGCACCAAAATTCCTAAACCCTTCAACAAAAACTGTTTTAGAAAAAATCCAAAAACATTCAATTTTAAACCATGCATCTTCCAGAAAAACAATAAAAACAATTGGGAAACTGGATTGCATCTAAACTCAATCAATAAAATAGGAGATTACAATTCTCACAATAAACCAAACAGATATTGGAAGGAACCAAATACCTCAATAAGTCCCAAAAACTCAACCAATTCAAAGCTACTCAATGAAGGTGGAAAATGCCTGGCATAGACAGTGACAGGGATAGCAGAAACGGTGATGCATTCTTCAACCTGCCTATGCATAAAGTGCCACTTTCATGTCTCCAGGTTCCCCAGATTCCATTTATGGTGTGAATGGACGCAAGTTGTAAATTGTAACTGGTTATGCATAAAGATATTTTCCTCCAAATAATTAACACAACCACCTCCCATCAAGCTGGAAAGATTGAAGCACCTGGAATCACCATCAAAGTGTCCAAGCAAGCCCAAAGACCAGCTACGTCAAAAGCTAAGAAGACGACCTTCTGTAAGATCTGCCAATAAGCACTACTGTTCAAAAGTGCCAACCATTACTACGCCAATAATTTCTCGCATTCTCAAGGGAACGGGCATGTTTGATCTTCAAAAACAGCTTGTAAGCCATCTCAGTTTTCTTTGTAGCAAGCAGCTTGTTGCTCAGTTTACTATATACAAGCCTGCTTGGGCAGAACCCCTTGCCCAAAGCCTCCTCCATAACAAGAACAGCATTTTCCAGTTGTCCAACATTGCAAAGACCACAAATGATGTACTCATAAACTTCCAAATCTGAACTGTACCCACATTCTTGCATCTCCTCCCATATGCTCAACAATGTTCCACACTTTCCAACCTTAGAAAGCCGCATAAGCAGTATCTTATAAGCTTCCATTGATATCACACACCCTGATTTTCTCGCCTTCTTGTATATCACCAAAGCAGCATACGGTGGACCATAGCTACACAATCGTTTGATAAAGGCTGTTATGGTCCCAATAGACGGCACAACACCTCGCCTCAACATCTCATCAAACATCTGAAGCGAATCAGCCACTTTCCTCACTCTGAGAAACGCAGTAATTATTCTAACAAACGTATCAAGATCAGGTTCACAGTTATCACTCAACATCCTATTATAATACTTCATGCACTCCTCAAAATCCCCAACAGACACAAAATTGAAAATCATTGCATTATAAGCTGCAGTATCTGGCTGGCAATTCTTCTCCCTCATAGCACAGAAAACTTCAACAGCTTCATCCATTCTACCTACCCTCCCCAAGCTCTCCATAAGGAATCCAAACGTCCTACAATCGGGTCCAACCCCATCAGCCTCCATTTCCCTCATAATCCTCTCAACCTCACCCACCTTACCAATCTTAGACCACCCACCAGCAACCATATTGTATGTACCAACATCAAAACACACCTTCCCCCTCATCGAATTCAACACAGAATTGGCAGCACCGACATGAGAACGATGACAAAGACACGACAAAAGCACGTTCAAAGCCTCGGTGTCACGCCGAACCCCGAGATCATCCAAGCTCCCAAACATCTGAATTGCCCTAGACACATGACCAGCCCTAACAAAACTATCAATAACAATAGACAACATCAACAAATCACCATCAATGCCACGTTTCCTCATGTCACACAACACACTCATCATAAAAACAAAAAACTTTCTTCTTCCGAGTGCCTTAACAATCACATGGTAACTACCAACTTCATTGGGTACCCCTGGTTGTTTAACTGCCCAGTTGAAAAACGTGACCATGGATTCACCACTGAGGTTCCCATTGTTGAGTACTTTACCGAGAACGTTAACGTCGACGTCAACACACACGTTGGACAAAGCGGTTTCGATTGCAGCCTTGCCCTTTAGCTTCTGCAGGAAGACTCCGCGCAGTTTATCTTCGAGGAGCAAAAACGCGTCCACCGGTTTCGCGTCCGGTTGCGGCGGTTCGAGGGGTTTCGAAACGGGGTTTTGGGATTTGGAATTGGGAATAGGGAAAAGGTGGGAAATTTGGTCGAGGACAAGGCGTTCGTCGATATGGGGATGGTGGTAGTGGGGAGAACAGGGTGGCGCGCGGAGAGATGAGAGTGGGGAACAGTGCGTGGAGAGATGAGGGTGGTGGTGCGGTTTACTGAAGCGCACGAGGAAGCGGAAAGATCGAAACGACATTGGGGGCGCGTGAGGATCACGATAGTTTATCAGACATCAATGTCTGTACCATTAGATTAGTGTAGTGAATACCCTTCAAAGTATCACTGATAATTTTGATAACATGACAAGTTAACATGGTGTATCACACCTCCCATTATGTTTCTCTTATGGTGTGACATACAAGCACTAACTTTAAATATAACAAAAATTAATATTTAATGTCCAAAACATTTTTTTTTTCTTTAAACAATGATGTCTTCTTTTTACTTTTTTTTTATATTTATTTTCAATTTTTATGCACTTTTTCAAATTTTACTCAGACACTATTTTTTTCGGTTTTTTTTTTTTCAAATTGGTGCAATTTTTTTTCCAATTTTTTAAAATGGTGCAGATTTTTTTTTAATTCCCGGCAGAGGTAAGTCGTGAGAAAATGGCACGACTTCATCTTAAAGAAGTCGTGCCAAATTAAGGCGATTTTGATTAATTGAGCTGAAGTCGTCTCAAATCGAAGAGACTTTAGTATTTTTCATGAAGTCGTACCAAACAGAGACGACTTCACTTAAATTAATCAAAGTCGTCCTATAATGGGACGACTTCATAAGAAGGAAAGTCTTGTCATTTTGGCACGACTTCAGTAATAGGTTTTAAGAAAGTCTTTCCATGATGGCACGACTTCAATATTAGGGTTTTAAGAAAGTCTTGTCATATTGGCACGACTTCAATATTGGATTATTAAGAAAGTCTTGCCATAATGGCACGACTTCAGTATTAGGTTTTCAAGAAAGTCTTGCCATTATGGCACGACTTTAGTGTTTTCGGTATAAAGGAAGTCTGGTCATAATGGCACGACTTCATAGTTGTAAGTGAATAATGAAAGAAAAAGTTAAATTGAAAAGAGAAAAAATTATTGAATTATGAATTAAATTGAATAAAAAATTTAAAATTTGTATTGTACCGAGATATAAAAAAGTAAAGAAAAGAAAAAAAGAGTTTTTTAATAACAAATATATAAGATCCAATCATTTTTTAGTTGATATATATTAAAATAAAAGTGAACAACAAAGTTGGTAAACCAAAGATACGAGAGTTACATAAAATAAAATTTCACTATTTATTTGGGCAGTTGCTTCTATTATGACCAATACTTC
>Ga0214545_1003574_pt1 | contig 29525 bp, 24 predicted proteins | sample CNSS4metaG_FD_160064 | JGI IMG/M metagenome (GOLD analysis project Ga0214545, IMG submission 160064) | Root nodule microbial communities from cowpea collected in UCLA plant growth center, Los Angeles, California, USA - CNSS4 | ecosystem: Host-associated > Plants > Roots > Nodule | place: USA...
AAACAGTAAATTATATATATATATATATATATATATATATAATAAAATAATAATAATAAATAATATATTTATATATAATAATTATTAAAATTAATGATGTATACTTATAATAATAAATAATAATTTATATATAATAATTAATAATATATGTTTAATAAATTAATAATAATATATATAATAAATAATATATATAATAATAATATTAGTTATTAACTACTAATTTTAAATAATAATAATTATTTAAAAGTAATTATAATAATATAATTATTTATTTGTGTATTAATCTTTATTAGTTATGTAAATGATTGTTTTTAAAATGTAATATTTTTAACTAATTTAAAAATTATTTAATATATTTTTATATTAAGGGTATTTTAGTAATTATCAAATTTTATCTACTATAATTTTATATTTTATCTATCACATTAATAAAATCTCTCACTAGCTTTCATAAAATTTATTTTCAAATCCATTTACTATACTCTCTAAATCCACTAAAAAAAACACAAAAAATCATCTACTTAAATCTACACAAATTCATCTTCCCATTCTCTCCTATATCCACTCCTCCGTAGGAACACAGCCTAAAGGATGGATGAAAACGGAATGAAAATATCTTGATTGGTTGTAAATAAATGATGAATAAGAATTACAAAACGAATGAGTTCTACTTGTTTCAACTTAACTTGTCATTGGTTCATAAAAAACAAGTTAGGTTATTGGGTTGAGCTTACTCATACAAAACTGAATTATTGGTAATAACCTAGTTCATACAAGACGGCCAGGTCTGTATTTTTTTTAATTTGTTTTCTATTTTTTTATTTTTTAAAGTGTTTTGTATATGCATGTAAATGAATATTAAAAACATATTTAATCATATAAAATATTTTTTAATTGATTAATTAATATTTTTAATTAGATAAATTAAAATAATTATTAAATTTTACATGTTAAATTACTCTATTATAACTAATAATTGAAACTTAATTGGTAAGTGTTAATGATTTAAATTAAAATACTATTATATATTTACACATTTAAATAATATAAATACGTAATGTAGACAAATTAATTTTTTAAATTAATTTTTAATTTTTAATTTAAAAGAAATAGGTCAATTATCCAGACATGACTCATCTGTATTTTGATTCATCAAATTGATGAGTTTGAAATTTTCAACTTGACTTGTCCTATTTTGAATAGCCTAAACTCCGTCAAGTCCAACCCATTTTATCACTTCTAATAATGAATGAACGTTTTAACTTTTCTTGTTAATTTATAAATATTTATTATTTTAAATTAAATTAATTAAATTATTATCATTATTTTATATTTTATATATTAAATTATTTTATTATACTTAATTTTAAAACTTTAATTATGAAGTATTCATATTTAAATTATAATATATATGTATAAATATAAAAAACTAGCACGGTAAAATATTTTTATTTAAAATTAAAAAATTCTACAAATGGATCGACAGATTTAACTTGGTTTGGCAAAACAAGCTTATGAGTTAAAAATAATTTGTCTATTGTATTATCTACCGAATAATGTTTCGTTTGTCACTACTAATATTAAAAAGAAAAGGTAACATGTCTTTTTAACATTTTATTAAATAATAAATTGGTATTTTGATTTTAATATTTATTGAGTTTATTGAATATGATTTTCCACTCTTTTCATTTGTCATCGATCTAGTTTTCATTTTATTTTATAAAAAAAATTATGAATTTTTTTTGTTATTATTAAATAGAAGTTTTATAAAAGTTTGTAAACGATTCCATGAATATAACAGATTAAAAAAATATCAATAGATTAAAATTTAAGACTACTACTCTTTTACCCATATAATTAAAATAATAGAAAATAAAATTTATTTAGATAAAATTAATTTAAAGTTAATAAAAATATAATTTTAAATAAATATTGAACTAAAATTAGTAATATTATAAATTAATTAATTTTGTCATTAATTATAAAGTTACAGCAAGGACACAGGTCATATTTATGCATAGAATCTTTGTACATGCATTGGCTTGAGAAAAAAAAAAGGATAAATTGGTAATGTCATGTGTACGTTATAGGAAATCAACACAAATCATCTTCAAATGTGAGGACGGACTTACTCTTCTCAACAATAAATAATCACCTCCTAATTATATAAAATCATCACAAATGTGTTTTCAAGCTAATATTGACTTTTACTTTTCAAAAAACTTTCCATAACCATTTAAAAAGTGCAGTGTTTTTTTTTTTGTTAAAGAAATTAAATGTTTTTTTAGGAAAACTCAACTAAACTCTTTAAATTATAAATTAGTACATATGGCATTATATATTTAGAATTGTGTGTTTGGAGATGATTCGTCTTAATTCCAATAGTTACCCAAACAATTTCTACGGGGATGACAAAAGATGCAGACTTTGTTACGAGAGAAATTGAAGGAGATTTAGACATTAACATATTAAGAGAGTTATAAATTCGAAACGTGTACGAAGAAACCTCGAAAGGAATTCATAACTCAGAATTTTGTATAATTTATTTGTCAAAAGTTTTTCATAAACACTAAAAGTGTCATAAATAAAGTGGGAAGAAATTTATTTTTGCTAAAAAAATGTGTTTTTCAGAAAAAATCTAAACACAATCCCAAGCTTAGATTTTACATCTTTATTCATTTAACAAAAATGCAATTTCTTAAATGTTTAGTTTTAAAAAAAATAAATTTAAAAATTTAAAAGAAGATTCGTGGTATTTTGACAGCAATATTTTTAAAAAGGTTTTCGCAGTAATTAAGATTGTTCACGGTTTAACATTGTCTGATAAATGCATGTTCCGAAAACTGAGTACAGTATGCGAGTGACGGCAACTAAAAACACTACTTCTCAATCACACTTCTATTTCGGAAAAAAAAGGTTAACTTCATTAAAATTGTCCCTTGTGTTATTTACGTACTTTCTCAAAGAAGACCAATTATGAGAGGGGCGCAATTGCAAGACGCGCGGGGCAGAAACGGGAGGTTTCGGAAATACGAGTAAAATCAGAGGTCACAACTGCAAAACAAAAAGGTAAAAAAGTCAGCGCGTGAAGTTTGGCTTAGATTTGGATTTGGCTTCGCTGTTCGAAAATCGAACTTCACAACGCAACACAAAAACAAGATAGAGAGAGAAGCGGGGCAAACCCTTCTCTTTTTCTTATTTTCACACTGCTTCCTTCACTTTCTTCTTCTTCCCTCGGCTCTTAGCCTAGTCCAAACTCTATGAAACTGCACGCTAGTAGCTGAAACGACGTCGTTTTGCGTAACATGGCTCAGAAGCCACACCTTCTGCTCGAGGAGCTGGGATCCAAGCTCGAATCTCTTCCCTCCTCCCATGACGCTCTCATCGAGCTCTTGCAGGTGTGTGTCTCCGAGTTTCTCGCTGCTTCGTTTCGAAATTGGTTTAGGCCAGCTTCGAGAATTTCGTGTTTTTTTACGGAAATTTCGAACTCTTTTTTGTTTTTTGTGGTTAGTTATGTTCGTTATTTTCTGTTTGGGGAGTTCAGGTCAGGAAAACTGTGACACGTATTCTCGGTTAAGTTGATTTGTCTGTTTGAACGAGTGAATTGAGTTCAAATGCGTGTATAGGTCTCCGTTTTTGTGGTTCTTCGTGTAGGTGGTTTGTAATTAGTTGAGGATTTGGGTTTTGGTAGTTGGTCTTTTGAAATTGAGAGGAACAATTGGGAGATTGAGTGTGTTTTATGTGGGACTTTGGTTATTTGAAGCGTGTTTCTAGAGTGGCTTTTGAGTCCGGTTAGTTTGTGAATGGTTTTTGAAGGGGCTTTAGGTCTATTTTCTGTGTTTGTTAAGTTGGTTTTGTCTTGTGCTGTAGATAAGTTTAATAAATCTGTGGATATTTTGGATGGATTAGTGGAAAAAGATGAAGCTACTGAATATGCAAATTTTCACCAAGATGGTGGGATTAGAAGTTAAAACGAAGATACTTATTCAAATTGCTTACTTTACTGAGGCCTGGTTTATTCTAATTAACGTGATGGAATTTGGCATGTATGAATGAATTATGGTTGAAGTTCCATTTCAAGTGTATTTAAGGTTGAAAGTGTTGTTTACTAGAGTTGGAGTATGAGATAAATTAAGAAGGATACCCTCCTCCCTCACCTAAAGCATTGAATTAGGAAGATGTAGCATCACACTTGCTGAATGATATTAGTATCAATCTTAAGATCTAACTAGTTTACATGTACTGTATCAAACATATTGACTGGTTCCCAACACAACATGATGGCAGTAAATTCGGTGTTTTGCTTAGGAAGGCTATTAGATCTGTAGTTCCTTAAATGTTATCTTCTTGGAAAAACCTGAGGATCCTTTTAAGGCAGTATATGGATAAGGCTTGATGTGGTTCAATGTGTGTGCTGTTCCTGTTAGTTGGTAACCATATGGTTAGTGACTAGTAATAGTAGTTTAGTCTCAAAATCCTAGGTCCTTGTTGATAAAGCAATCACAACGTGAAGAGAGAAAGTTAACAAACGTATTAAGGCTCACTTTAGGTAGGTCTTATGGACATATGACACAGTCTCAATCCAATTCTTTGTTACCAAGCTACTCTTCTAATTCTGGATCTACTCTCTAATCATAACAAATAATACGTTTTTTTTAAGTTTTTATAGAAATTTCTTTCTTTCTGATCAACATTACTGTAAGGTGTTGAAAAGTATGGACTTCTCAGTGGGTCATAGTATCTCTATGTTATGGATTTTCTATTTTCCTACGGCATAATGAATGTGTGGTATCACCAAAAAAAAACAGAAAATCAAGTTTTCTCTTGACAATTAAAACTAGTTCACAGGCATATAATGCAGGCCAAAATGATCAAATGTGTGCTGCAAATTTCCATTATTCTTTACTTATGTTACTGCTGTGCTGCATTAAAATTTGCTTTTCCAAAAGCAATATTTTTTTATTGGCAACTCCTAACCTCCCTAAACAAAATGTGGTTCTATCTGCAGCAAGCTGCATCATGCCTTACTGACTTGGATCAATCACCATCAGCTTCGGCATTGGAGTCAATGAAGCCCTTTTTTAATGCAATTGTTAAGCCAGAACTGCTAAAGCACGAGGATAGTGATGTCAAGCTTCTAGTTGCAATATGTGTTTGTGAGATTACTCGAATCACCGCACCTGAAGCTCCTTACAGCGATGATGTTCTAAAGGTATCTTTCATTTATTCTGGTTATCTGAAAAAATAATTTGAAGTACCCCTTTACTTTTAGTCAAACAAGAAGACAAATGTAGTTGGGAACATAGTCTCCTTCATCCTAATCATCATTATATCACTTTGCAGGATATATTTCAGTTGATTGTGGGCACTTTTAGTGGTCTGAGTGATACAAGTGGCCCATCCTTTGATCGGAGAGTTGCTATACTGGAGACTCTGGCAAAATATAGATCCTGTGTTGTAATGCTGGATCTTGAATGTGATGATCTAGTGAATGAAATGTTCAGTACTTTCTTTGCAGTTGCCAGGTTGGTTTATCACTGTTGAATATAGAGAAAATAGAGTTTGAGATTAATCTCCTTTGTGTATAAATCACACATAGAGTACTCTATTTATAATAGAGAGATGTACTACTAAAAAGAGTAACTAAAAATAAATAGAGTAAATAGAAGATATTGTTTGATATTGTGATTAAAAATATCTAACAATATCTTAACAATATCAAACAATATCTAAAGAATATCTAACAATCACAAAGTCTTTTACTTAGTTGAAGGTGTGAGCTCATTACAAAGAGTTATATTTCCCTGAAAGGTTCTGTTCTATTTCTGATAAAAGAAAAGAGAAAATGAATTTAAGATGATTAGATATGCAGAAACTGAAATATTTGTATACTTTGAATGTGATGTTTTGGAATGGAGAAGCAAATATTGTAATTCTGAAGTAGTGAAACTAATATCTCTCATTCTATTGCTTACTGTCCTACATTACATTGGGATATTTTATGTGGGATATTACCTACAACTATGCTATGTATAACACTAGTATTTGTGTACTTAGATTGATTGCTTCTTTATTTGATGATGACTGTTTTTTTATCTATTACTAATTATTCTACCAATTCTTTGTATTGTCTAATTTTGATTTATCAAGCATATTTATTGAGTAGTACTTCTGTGTTGTGTGATGTTAACTTTGAAGTGTTAATCTTAAGTAGTACTCTTCAAATGTCACATTTCCATAGTACTTTTCTTGATTAAAAATTCTCTTTAGATCAATGAATGATACCTGTGTACTTTATTTCATGCACAGAGATGATCATCCAGAGAATGTTCTGTCATCCATGCAAACTATAATGGCTGTTCTTTTAGAAGAAAGTGAGGATGTACATCCGGATATTTTGTCTATTCTACTGTCTACATTAGGCCGTGACAAAAGAGTGAGTACTTTTTCTTATATAATTTTTTTTCCTGTTATAGGCAGTAGCTGATGCACTTAGAGAATGAATGTTGTCTTATGTATCATCTTTAATACTATATAGTGAACATGATTGTCTGAATTTTGTTTATTCCAGGATGTTTCTGGAGCTGCGAGGAAGCTTTCCATGAATATCATACAGCAATGCATGGAAAAACTTGAACCGAGTATCCAACAATTTTTACTATCATTCATATCAGAAGACAGCCAGGAAATGAACAGTCAAGTTCAATACCATGAAGTTATCTATGATCTCTATTGCTGGGCTCCTCAGATCCTATATGAAGTTTTTCCTTATGTCACAAGAGAGCTAATGGTGAATACTGATTTATTGATTTTTGTGATGCTCTACGTGGTTTCTAAATTATTTCCATTAAAACGACCTTGATGCTACTGTAAAGAAGTTTCATTATGTAAATTTAATGATATCATGTTATGCTTTGTAAATAGCTGTGCTTTAGAATTTGAGTTTCAGAAAACAGAGAATGGAAAGGGGTGATTTTATTGTTTGAATGAAAACGAACAGGACTAGGAAAAAGATCTCACCATTGCTAAGAGTCTCTTTTGCATCTTTTTATTCCCTATCAAATTTAGTGTGTCATAGATTGTTATACTTTTGACTGATATTCACATTTGATGCCTGATTCTCATTTGTAATTGAACATTTGCAGACTGACAAGCTGGAAACTCGTTTGAAAGCAGTGAACTTGGTTGGGGATATAATTGCTCTTCCTGGATCCTCCATTGCTGAAGCACTTCAGACTACATTTTCAGAGTTTTTAAAAAGATTGACTGATAGAGATTTTGTGGTTCGCATGTCTGTCCTTGAGCATGTAAAGAGTTGTCTGCTGTCAAATCCTTTAAGGGCTGAAGCTCCTCAAATTATCTGTGAGTCCATTGGATGCATGTACAAGATATTCAGTCCCAGATTTTTATATTTTTTTTTATATCTTCTAAATTCATTTGGGTACACCTTTTTAGCTGCCCTTTCTGATCGACTGCTGGATTCTGATGATGAATTTCGAAAGCAAGTTGTGGGTGTTATCTGTGATGTAGCATGCCATACCCTAAATGCAGTCCCTCATGAAACTGTGAAACTTGTCGCTGAGAGGCTTTGTGATAAATCTGTATGTATACCTCTCTGATCTAAATTACCCATTGCCTAACATTCTCTCTAAATTCTGATTATTTAACTTACCACATCTAAATCCTTGTCTGGCTTTGCATTTCCAGCTACTTGTTAAAAAGTATACTATGGAAAGATTGACTGAGATATATCGAGTTTTTTGTGAGAATAGTTCCAACACAGCTAATCCCAGTGAATATGACTGGATTCCAGGGAAGATCATTCGATGTTTCTATGACAAAGATTTCAGGTGAAACACTGATGCTGCATAAGATATTTGGTTATGTTATATCTCTGTCATTATTTGCCTTGTGGTAATTTATTTATTTTTTGTATGAAGGCTTTTTACATTTTCATATGATGTTAATGGGAGCACAATCCACTACTGTTATTGAGAATAGAATAAGGACAGACCAATTAGTTTCTTAAAATTAATTTCTAGTTGTAAGTTTGAATGCACTCTTCATCTGAAGCTACATACTCTTTAGCTAACACCTCAGATTATTGAGAAAGTAGAAGTCTTTTAAAACTGGTTGTAACACCACTAATGGCAGCTCTTTTCTTACATGGTGAAGATCATTTTTAGATATGAGTATCTTGGAGTAAATAACTGAAGATCATTTTTAATATATGTTTTTGTTAGTATTAGCATGCTATGTTTTTCTTTATGAATACATTTTTTAATTTAATTTTGATTCACTAACCATATAACAATTTTTTGTAAGTTTGCTTACAAAAAAAAAAAAAAATTGTAAGTCATTAATAACTTTAACTTCTCTAGCAATTCTTAACATAGTCAAACTCATTAAACAGGCTACTAATAAAAGATTGGTTTATGGTGCAAAATATTGTACAATGACTGTGCATGAAATTTAAAATCTCTATTTTTATCTAGAGAATATCAAGATTGAAATAGTTGTAAAATTTCAAATGGCCCCTCCTTATAGATAACCTATCATTCAGAAAGGCCTTTGGTGTACTAGATCAATGACTTTCCAGTTGTTCATTGCTTTGATTTATGTATTTTTCTGCTTCTGATATTTTTTCTTCCAGTATCAACATACTTTTACAAACTGGAAAGTTATGGTTGTCTAAACTATTGTAGCCTCTAAGCTTGTTTCTTTCTTTTCCATATGCTTTAATTTTCTTGTTATTTTTTTGCCTTAGGAATAAAATGTTAGTTATTGATATTTCTTTTGTTAACTTTTCATTCTGCAGATGGGATATAATTGAGTCAATTCTTTGTGAATCCTTGTTTCCATCAGATTTTTCAATCAATGATATAGTTAAACATTGGGTTGGGATTTTCTCTAGATTTGATAAAGTGGAGGCCAAGGCTCTTGAAAAGATACTTGAACAAAAACAAAGGTACATTTTTTTTACCACTGAATGGCTTATATTCCGCCTGGTGTCTCAAATTTTTACTTTTCATGGTGCAACTTGGTACCAGATTACAGGAAGAAATGCGGAAGTATTTAGCTCTGAGGCAGACTAATCAGGTATGTTACTGTGGATGTTGGAAAGATGAACTTTCAGAGGATATTTGATGTGAAAATGGGCTTGATCTCATTTAAAAAATGCAGGGGAAAGACATTCCTGAGGTCCAAAAAAAGATCGTGTTCTGTTTCCGTGTAATGTCTCGTTCATTTGCTGACCCAACAAAGGCAGAAGAGAGTTTCCAGATTCTTGATCAATTACAAGATCCTAATCTCTGGAAAATTTTGACAGATCTTGTTGATCCAAATACTAGCTTCCATCAAACTCGTGAATATAGGGTAATATATTCTAAAACTTGTAGATATGGTTTAGACATACTGATTGGGGTAGTTATAGCTGCAACTGCATGGGAATTGGTCTTTGACCCAAATCCTGTGGGATATATTTATAAGCTTCAGAACTTGTTGCTAATGCATTTCACCGTGTCTCTATAACTTTGTTTCTGTTACTTGTATGAACTTTTTTAAGAAGGGGCCAATTGGATGAACTACATAGATTGTAATTTCAATGAGCTCTTAACTTTGGGAGTCTATTAGGACTTAGGAGAGTAGTATTTGAACATCCAAATGGTAATATCTCATTATGGTTTGGACTAACTGCTCTTTTATTTATTTATTTTTCTATAATAGAAAGAAAGGAACTGTAATTTGTAGTTTGTTATTTACTGATGTTAGCTATTTATTTGCTTTTTATCTCCAGGATCATTTCCTTAAAATACTCGGTGAAAATCATGAGCTCTATGAATTTCTGAATACCCTTTATATAAAGTGTTCCTATTTACTTTTCAACAAGGAGCATGTGAAGGCTGTTCTTTCAGAAATCATCACAAATAAATCCTCAGAGAATGATCAGCATGTACAATATTGTATGAACATACTAGTGGTAAGAATATGCCCTTTCTAGGTTTATTGACTTTTTGCACTTGTTTTTTCGATATTTATATTGTGTATTGGATATGCTAAACAATTTTCACTTTAGTTCATTGCAGTAGGGAGGGTGGGGGTGGCAAAGAAATAAATCCTAAACTTTTATATAGCTTTTCCAGATTGCAAAGCTTTATGTATTTGCCAGTGGATGATTACTTCAGCCCTGGAACTTAAGTTTCTTGATATTTCTAACATAGTTTCACATATAGAATCCCTTTAAGCTCAAACTGGTGAAGAAACGAATACTTGATTAGAATTTAGATTGTGGGAATGGTGTGGCAAAGTTTGTGCGTCTTTTTATAGAGGCATCAAGAAGCATATTCATCTCTTATACATAAGCTGTTAGAAGTCCGAATAATGATTTATCAATATTTTAAAACAGCATTGTCAGTTTGGATGCTTGTGTTTTCGCTGTGCCCCTTTCTATTATTTCTTATGCTTGCATGATTTTGTCATCAAGCAATATCATGTTTTCAGTCATCTTGGACAGGAAAATTAAAATACTGGAATCTCGTTTTCTAATCAAATCATATTTCTAACACTAACTTTCTGGTTGACTAATGATGAGATGCAGATAATTTCTAGATTCTGTCCATATCTTTTTAGTGGCACTGAGGTGGAGCTGGTGAATTTACTTAAGGATAATAGTGATATGATTAAAGAGGGTGTTCTGAATGTTTTGGCAAAGGCTGGTGGTACTATTCGTGAACAGCTCGCAGTTACATCAAGGTGTCACTTTTAATTTTATAACTCTTAGATCCACTTTCTTTTATAATATTCTTATTATTCCTTGTACCATGCAATTTTGTAGACCTTATTGGCAGACTATACTGTTAAATTTGATGACTCTTTTATATCCATTTTCATTTATAACATTCCTATTGCTCCTTGTTTCAAGCAGTTCTGTAGACCTTATGTTGGAGAGATTATGTTTAGAAGGAAGTCAAATACAAGCCAAGTATGCTGTTCACGCTCTGGCTGCAATTACAAAGGACGATGGCCTCAAGTCTCTTTCTGTTCTGTACAAGGTTTATTTAAATTATTTGTTACAGGATAATTATGCTGACCTCCAATTAGTGTTAATTACATGTAAACCCTTCTTGTTTGAAAAATTGCACCTACCTCCTGGGCTTTGTCATTTTTAAAGGGGTCTATATGGTCTGTACATAGAAAGTAAGGGGTGTCTATGTGTGATTTTTTAGAAAGTGAAGGTGTCGAAGTTCTAGAACAATATTTAAAGTACGGGAGTTAGAGGTAGTTTTCCAACAAAGAAGGGTGTAAAGTAATTTGGGTCTCAAAGGAAGTAGGTCATTTTCCCTGTATTTGTGATTTTTTATATATTTTGATTGTTCTCACCTTATATGCAGAGACTTGTAGATATGCTGGAAGAGAAAACACATCTACCTGCAGTATTACAGTCTCTGGGGTGTATAGCACAGACTGCAATGCCTGTATTCGAAACTAGAGAAAGTGAAATTGAAGCATTTATAATCAACAAGATTCTGAAAAGTGATAGTGTAAGCCTTTCAAATTCCATTACATGGTGTGCTCCTTTAAAATAAAATTATGGAAGTAATTAGTTTCTATTTAAATGCTTTTATCATGGTTTCAGAAAGAAGATCACTCAAGAATATCTTGGGACGATAGAAGCGATCTTTGTGTTTTGAAGGTAGGACGATATTCTATTCTGATTTTTTAGATGCTTTGGATGGTATCTGTATTCTATAATTTGATTCATTGGATAGTTCTAGTAGGTTTTCATATTGACCCTTTTTTCCTTCTTTCTTTACTGCAGATATATGGCATCAAAACCCTAGTGAAAAGCTACTTGCCAGCCAAAGATGCTCATGTTCGTCCTGGTATAGATGGTCTTCTGGGTATCCTGAGAAACATACTGTCTTATGGTGAAATATCAAAGGAACTACAGTCAAGGTATATCAGCTTCACAGAGCTAGATGTTTTCGTTAACTTATCTGAGAATTTTCGGTTTTTCTCTTTTTCATTTCAAATGGTTCTGTGGCTTAGATGCCACTTCGTACTCATTTATGCCCTCTTGCAGCTCAGTTGATAAGGCCCATTTGCGGCTTGCTTCTGCAAAGGCAGTCCTTCGTTTATCAAGGCTCTGGGATCACAAGATACCTGTTGATATTTTCCACTTAACTCTAAGAGTAACAGAGGTATGTTCTTCCTTCTGTATAGTTAATATCTTATGTAGCATTTATGATTTGTTCTCCACATTTATTGCCAAGACAAAATTAAATGTAGGCTGAATTGGTTTGTTGAAAATTTCATTTCAATGTATAAATAACTGCTTCTCTATCTTCTTTTCGGTCTGATAGATTGGCTTCCCTCAAGCTAAGAAGGTTTTCTTAAGCAAAGTTCATCAATATATAAAGGACAACCTTTTAGATACCAAATATGCATGTGCTTTTATATTCAACATATTTGGATCCAAGGATTCCAAGCCAGAGGAGTTTGCAGAGGTAATATTTTGTTTGACTCATTCCTTTTTGCAATTGCAATATTTACTTGCTTTGATGTCAATTTTGTCTTAATGATGACTTGTGCTTGTTAATGCAGGACAAGCAGAACCTGAATGACATTATTCACATGCATCACCAAACCAGGGCTTGGCAGCTTTCTGGACAATCAGATGCAAATTCCTTGACAACTTACCCTGAATACATCCTTGCATACCTAGTTCATGCCCTTGCTAACATATCCTGCCCCAATATTGATGACTGTAAGACTGTTGAAGCATACGATAATCTATACAGGTACTATTTCATCCATAAACGACATCTCTGAACTGGATACGTATTTATTGGAGAAAACCTAAGTCTTACATTAACTAGAGGTAGTGTCAATAAGTGAGGACAATTCTTCTCTTGCTAGCCAGTTTTGTAGGATAAATTTAGACCTAAACTACATTATAAGATGATATCAAATTTTATCCAAGATCTATTGAAAGGGCCACTCACCTTGTTATCTCTTAGAAAGTAAACTTTAAGTTTGATTCAACCTTACAAAACAGGTTTGCAAGGTGAAGTTTGGACTCACTTATATATTATAATTTGATTATATCTCTAGTTAATGTGGGATTTCTAACACGTCTTGGATTGGACATCTAGAACATGGTATGTTAAATATTTGTGGGTGGTTTGATAGTGGGTGGTGTGATAGGCTCCATAAACGTGTTAGGATAAACTTTGATACATCTTAGAAAACAGACTTTAAGTCCAGTTCAACCTCATAAAACTGGTTTGTAAGATGAGGTTTGCACTCAATTATGTATTATAGTTTAGTCATATTTCTAGTCAATGTGAGATCTTCAACTTTATCCATATACCAAGCCCAGTAATGCTGGACGTGAGAGGGTGTATAGGGAAAAACCCAAGTCCCATATTAACTAGAGATATGTCAAAATACAGTGTATAAATGAGGGTAGTCCCTGTTTTACAAGCTTGTTTAAGGTTAAGTTAGACCTAAATCACTTTGGAAAAATATGTAGCCTATGTTTTGGGACTACTTAATTTTTAGAAATAATCATGTTTGTTTCTTCACCTCGGCTGTGGGGGTGGGTAGGGTAGGTTGACTTTGCTTTCATATTTCAGCTGTATGTTAATAGCTTAAATTGTAGTTTTGTTTTTTTTTTCTTTCCAAAAAAATAAGATGGTTTTATGATTTTGAAAATTGTAGCGTATTTATTATTTTCCAGAAATTATTTTTCTCTTTCAATTTCATTCATGTTTTTTTTTCTTCATTTTAATAGCTGATTTTTTTTGTTGCATCCAAGCAAGATTAATTATCTTAAAAATAAACTTTTAAGCAAACTTGTCCAAAGAAAAAATTGATTATAACAATAGTCGATTATACTTATTATCAATTATTGAATTTTTTTGTTGCTGTCCCAAACGCACCCTTAGTGTGCTGTATACTGATGTTATGATTTGTATTACTAATAATGCTTATTGGAGTTGTATGCAGATTAAAATAATATAACATACTTTCCTTGAAAGTTTGTTTTTGTTGCAGTTTATGGAAAAACTCAGATAAATCATAGTTTGGAATAATTTTAAATCTCACTTTTGTGCGTGCAGTAAATCATGAGTTCCCTGTGTTAATTTATAAAATATTTGCCCAGTTTGAACGCCCTCAACATGTTCGGTCTGTATGAATAGCTTTTTTGTTTGGCTGTAACACTTCAATTTATCTACTTACTAATTTGGTTTATACAATTTCAAAATATGGGACATGTAGAGAACTCTCATTCTTACAGAATTTTCATTCTGTCCTGAATTTTCAGGCAGCTACACTTGATACTATCAATGCTAGTGCAAAGAGATGATGACGTCAAGTCAGAAGTAGCTATTAACAATGAGAAGGAAATTATATCTACCATTACTTCTATCTTTTGGAGTATTAAGCAATCCGAAGATGTGGTTGATGCATCAAAATCAAAGGTTGAGGCTAAATTATCTTTTTTTACAATATAGATAAAAATTGCTAATGTCAAGGTAATGAGACTGTAATCTTACATTTGTGATCAATGAATGGCCAGAATTCGCACGCCATATGTGACCTTGGGTTAGCAATTACTAATCGTCTAGTAGCGAAGGATGTTGATTTACAAGCGTTGTCTCATTCAGTTTCTCTACCACCAATGCTATACAAAGCATGTGAGAAGGAAAGTGGCCCCATGGTATTCTTCTTTCTTGTCAAATTTTACAGTTTCCTTCTGGTATGCTAAATTGGCAAGTGTTACAAAATGCATCCCAAATAGTTGATAATTCTTGAAGATACTTTTGTTAAATGAGATTGATTTGTAACATTGCTATTGCCAATTGCTTGCATCATATAACCTCATTAGCTTTTAATCTTTGTAAAACATTTTGAATGTCTGTGTTTTAAGTTGTAAGTTTTGTTGTTATTTGTGCCTAGCACAAGGTACTTGCTTGATCTTTTTATTTAATTAAACTTTTGTCTTTTGTGATGCTAGAGATTTGATGTATACATTTCCTCCATTTAGAAGGCACTTCCCTGTGATTACATAGCTGATAACATCTTATTGTTTGATGGAACGTAAATGTAGTTATATTAGAGATCTCAAATCGATTAAATATGTGACCAAATTATAGTATATATGGATGCAAATCTCACCTTATAGGTCAATTTTTGTGAGATTGAGATTTAAGGTTTATTTTGTAAGAGATTTTTATAAGCTTTATATTGTATGTCGAGATAAGAGAAACCAAAAAGGCATATGGTCAATTATGTGTGTCTACACCACAACAGAGCTATTCAATTTATACCAGAGTGATCGTAATTACAGAATATTTAATTACCTTATTTTAGGCTAATAGCATAAATGTAGAATCAATCTTTTTGTTCCTAATCTCATCAATTATTATATCTACAGGATTCTAAAATATGTATAAGATTCTAACATTGTACATGGAACACGAATTTGTATTTCATTGACCGATTTGAAAATATATGTAAGATCTTGGTTTATTTCTATTAATTAAAAAGAAACGGTTATTAGTGTAATTTCATTTGGCAGGTGAGCAAAGAGAAATCCTGGTTGGCTGATGAAAGTGTCTTGGCTCACTTTGAATCACTTGAATTAGAAATGGTATGTTTGGTGCAAGTGGTAATGTTAAAAAGAAACTTTTAGTGCTTCTGATGTCTTATTAAGTGACAGTGTTTCTTCCATATGTCAGGTTTCATCTCAATTAGCTGAGGATGACACTTCCAAGGAAGGTGAAAAAGATGGAAAAGAAATGTCCCTTGGAAAAATAATAAAGGACATAAAATCTCAGGGAACCAAGGGCAAAAGAGTTAAAAAGAAAAAGGCCGTGCCAGCTGAAAAGAAAAAGGCCGTGCCAGCTGAAACAGAAAAGGCTGAAAACGATATCGATATCCTAAATGTGGTCAGACAAATTAACATAGATAACTTGGGATTATCCACTAATTTTGAATCTAGTAACGGTCATGAAAATTCATTGAGTAAGAAGTTGCAGAAGGATCCAGAGCGGGCAACTATTAAAAAGCGAAAAGGAGAAGACTTAACCCCGGTTCCAGTGCCTAAACGTAAACGGTCTTCCTTTACCCATGGAAAATCAAGGTCGAGTAGTACCCCATCAAAGGCTCCTCCGAGAGGTTCAGGGGAAGACTCTTCTAGAGTGAAGTTGCTATCGGGTGCAGAATTTAACCCCGATACAGATAGCAAAGCAATTAAGAGAAAAAAGGTTAAAGGCAATGAGCCGTCAATACAAGCAAAAGCTAAGGCTCCCAAGAGCTATCATGATGACAAATCTAAAGAGCATGATTTGAAGGTAAAATCTTAGTGTCAGACAGATTTGTACTACTATAGGATCTTAAAGTTGAATTTATCATGTTGCAGACTTTTGTTTATTTGCTTCCTCTTGCAGAGTCCTGATAATTCAAAGCCAACTGACAAGTCTAAAGGTGACAAATCCAAGTCATCCACAGGATCTGCTAAAAAGCTGAAAAGAAAAAGTATTGGAGGATTGGCTAAGGTAAATTTCTCCACCTCTATTGCTGTCAATGTTGTTTTCAAGTAGTGTGTCTATGCCATGCTATAATGTGTGTTCCCGTGAGTCTCTTGGATATTAGTTTAATTTGATTTGATTTTTTTCCTATAGTGCACAACAAAGGAAGGTGAAAGTGACGCTGAAGATCTAATTGGCTGCAGAATTAAAGTTTGGTGGCCTTTGGATAAGAAGTAAGTTCTTAAATTAAATCTTGAGAGATCAGTCGTAGTAGTAAAATGGTATATTGATGCCACCGTTTTTATCAATCTAAGACAAATGTGAAAAAAAATTGTATATACATTGTTAGTTATGTCTAAAGCTTTTTGACAACATCCTCCAAAGATGACTCACGGATTTAACTTCTTTTTACTGCACTTTTATTACTTTGCCTAGTTATCAAGTTTTTCAGATTGCTTCTGTACAGATTAATTGCTTTTAAATATTTCTGACTGGCTGTCGATTAATTATCCGTGTACTGCTTTATAACATCTAATCTGTTTTTTGTATGTTTTCTTTAGTTTGATCCTAGAAACAAATTTTTTAAATCCCCAATGTCTTATCGTCTTCCTAGGATTTCTAATTAAAGTTCCATGTTGATGTATTGATATACTGCAGATTTTATGAAGGCACTGTTAAGTCTTATGATTCTTCAAAGAGGAAACATGTGGTAAGCTTACATTCTGAATTGGTGCAAATATTCTGCCTATAATTTACAATTCTGACATTATTGTGCTGTGGCATGTCATGTGGAAGATATTATATGAAGATGGGGATGTAGAAGTGCTCAGTTTGGAAAAGGAGCGATGGGAGCTTGTTGACAAGGGTGGCAAACCTAATAAGGTCTCCATTTTTCCATTTGCCTTCATTCTTTCTCTGACATTTCTGCTGTTCTTCTGTTTCCCCTAAGATATCAAATATCTTTGAAGTTTGATACAATTTTACATTGTTTTTTCCAGAAGCCAAAACTGTCAAAAACTATATCTTCCCGCGAAGTGTAAGTATCCCTTTTACAAATTAGTTTTAGTTTAATGTTATTTGGAGGAATATGTTTCACTGTAAATCTCAATATAAAAATTTCCACTATTTTGGAAAAATTGAATTGAAGTGTGTCGTGTTTTATTTTTTCTAGTTTCATTGGACGTCTTGTATCCCATTCTGAATGTGCTGCGATCTTTTGTGGGTTATTTTTCTCAATTATTTTATAGGTCTACTGGGAAGAAGCAGAGAAGTTCTAGTACTTCAGAAAGTAAAAAGACAAAACAAATGTTAGTAGAAAAATGAGATTCTATTGTACATTTGTGATTTTATTAAATGTTCTATCATTATAACTTGTATCGTATGCTGTTTAGAGTTAATGGTAAATCTCCTAGCAAGCAAGTAAAACATGGACAAAAGGGTGCCTCAAAAATTGATTTCCATCGTGAGGATGCTAAAGAGAGCTCTGAGTTAACAAACCCTGAAGATACTGTTATATCTAAAGCTGAGATTAACTCAGGTAATGCAATGTAGAAGGTTTGATGCACATATTTTTTTCCTTTACATCACCTGATTGATTAGATGTGATATTTGTGTAATGGATCTGGATTTAACGCTTCAGGACCTGCAGAAACCCGGTAGTTCTGTTTCAATGCAACTTTGTGAAATTAAAAAAACATTTATACAATATAAACTTAACTACTACTCTCTCATCCCCTAGCAGGTTATATATCTTCATGCTTGCTCTAAATCATCTGTTTTCTGTAGAATTAGGTGATTGGTATGTTAAACATGTTTACATGTCTTACCTAGGTGGTATGCTTGCTGTTGACCAACTGCTGTCTGTTAGTATAATAATAATTTCATAATTTCCTTTTAAAAAATACGGGTCAACTATCTGGGTTTAGATTCATTCAGATAAATAGACAGTCTTGATCTCAAAAGGAAATGTGTTCTACCTAATTCCGATCAAATGATACAGCAATCTTTGTCGGTTAGGAAAATAATTGTGTTGTGAATGCAGCGGAGTTTGTGAAAACTCATTATCTTTTATCCGCTATACCCAGAAAGGGGAAGCCTAGTACACGATGCTCCCAACATTTTGGAAGTCAGGGAAGGCTCAAAATGAAAACAGCCTTACCCTTGTAAGAGTCTATTCCTCCAACTAGAACCTGTTACCACCAGATCACAAGACAGTAATTTAATGTCTGGCCAGGGATTCTCCCTCTTATCTATCGTACGTACCCATGAAAAGAAATCTGTAATTCGTAAAATAATGTTTTTTGACTTGAAGTAGCTAATCTTTGTCTTGGCACTTTGATGATTAAGAGGAACAAAGCTCAGAAGATGTTAGTAACCAAATTCATTTAGTTATGGATTTTGTTAAATCAACCAAATTCATTTAACTGTGTAATAAACTTTTTCTTTCCTAATAAAAGCTTTCCGTTTTATATTCTTAACGTAGTCTTAAGTTGCATTCATTTTTTTTTGCTTTGGGACTATTGAATCTAAAATAGATTTTAACTTAAATATTCTTAACCTATGTATCATGTGATATGATCTGTGAGAATTCTTGTTTTTGTGAAATGTTTAATTCTTAATTTTCCAATTACCTTGGGAAATGACTATTATGCTTGGAGTTTCAAACTATGAATATAATTAATTGTCTGCTCTCTTTATAAATTTTGTTTGATTTTCTATTCTAGGTGGTTCTGAAGCGGAACAGGCCGAAGGATCTGGTGTAATAATAACTAAAAGGAAGAAAATTAGCAAGAAACCAAAATCAGTTTTACGTGGAAAGAAACCCAAGAAAGAGAAGAGCTCAAGTAATAAGAAAGAATCAGATCAAGAGAAGCAGGAATATGTTGGGAGGCTTTCTAAAGAGAGTGTCCCACAAGGAGATCCAAATAATGGTGCAGAAAGTAGTTCAAAAGAGATAGATGCCAATGAATCAAGAGGAGCTTTGAGAGAAAATGATATTGGAGAAGAATCAGGTTCTGAAGGGAACCAAAATGACAGCAATGGGGAAAGTAGTCCTAGAGAAGTGGAAAAATCACCTATAGAGTCAGCGAGTCCTGATAGTGCCAAAATCGCTGAAGTTTCTGATGACGAGCCCCTGGTAAATTACTCATCCTTTGTAGAATTGCCGCGCCTAGTTTTATTCACCTGATAAAAATCTTGCACATTTTATTTTTAAGCTAATCACTAAGAATGGCTTATGCAGAGCAAATGGAGGCGTCCTTCGGGAAAGAAAAGCTCAGGGCAAAAACGGTGAGCAGTTTGTCAGTTGTAGCACAAATCTCTGAACATTTCAGTGGCAGTAGTACTGTGGCAGCATTTAGTGTGTTTCAGTGCAAGTATAGGTGTGGATGATGACTGCCATTTTATTGACACACTAATAGATATTCTATGCGTTTCTTGCATCCACTTGTAGATGTAATATAACAGTTGTCATCCCCACGTTTAGAAAAAAGAAACAAAAAAAGGTGGTGTTTTAGGGTTTCTTAGGGCTATGTTATGCTAAATGACCTTTTATTATTAGTGTAGGTGATAGGTTTAGCATATGATTCATGAGGATGTTTCCATCCCTCCAACACAATTGATTTTTCATTGAGTGGGCCAACATGTACAGCTATACGTGGGGATAATTGTATTTGTAACTCTAGTTTCTTCATACTTATGTAGTCTTAGCATCCGTCACAGAGATTATCTAATCTTGCGCTCTTCTTGTTTTTGTTGCACATGGTTTATGAACCTGCGGTTTTTTATTTTGTGAACTGAAACCAGTTTCACACCCACACCGACTTAACTTGGTATTTTGGCTTATGATGCAACGTATGTATCTGTTTTGTTTGACAATATACCTTTGATCATATGTTTTCCATGCTCACTGTTTATTAAATCTAGGTACCGTTTTGCGTAAGTAAATCTCGAGGCTATGAATGATTTATGTTATTTACATCTTTCGCATGATAATATTTCGAATGAAAAGTGTGATTTTACTTGTATATCGAAAACTTAAGTCACTTTTTGAAAAACAAAGAAGATAGTTTTGGAATGGTTTCAACTAACTTTTAAGCAATATTTTTAATTTAAAATAATAATAATAATACTTAGTATAGAAATGTCGAATTACTTAATAATTTCTTTTCATTGATCACACGCAGTGGCATCATCACTCTAACGAGTTTTGAAATTGTCTATACTCACTTTTAAACTCGGAAACCGCTAAGTATCGCATCCCTTTCCATAACCTTTCTACTCATGTTATTAAAAAAAATACTAGGACTCGGTTAAGGTTACATGGTATTGGTAAAACACCATTAAAAAAACTGGTTGAAATTCTCACAGAAGAAGAATAGAGGGTGGTGGTATGCGTGATAAGTTGCGTAATTTATAATTTGATTTGTTTAATGGTGACGGTGGCAAAGGATCATCGAGAAGAGTATGAATGAACTGTGCGAAAAGCAAGCTTTGTGGCGCACGCGTTGAGAGTGTCCGAGTGAGTAACGTAAAGAAAGAAATAAGAGAGCGTGGTCAGAGTCAGCACTGAACCAAGTCACAAACGCGCACGCACTTCTACAGTATACTTTCTTAACAATTAAATAAAACTAAAACATGAGAAATCGTGTTGTATTATAATATCACTCTTTAAATTTAAACGTTTTAAATACATCATAAGATTTGTAGGTTTAATTGAAATTTTAAAATAATTTTTGTACTTTTGTCTCCAAAGATATGTCAGGAGGAGTCTCACATAAATGTTTGAGGTGAGGACAAAATAGAAAACATTAAAACTAAAAAAATTCTTAAATCTACTAAAGTTTGAAAGTGGGATATAAGAAGACCAGGCCTGGTCAATCCTGCGGCCAACACAGTGGATCTTTTAATAATGCGTAATCATATCCTTTGACCGACAGGTGTGATTCTCACATTTTCCTGTCTTCAGATACCCTTCTCATTAACCCACCTGTAGCTACCGGTGAAGAGGTTGTTCCACTGTCTTTAAGTCTCATCATCTTCTCTTTTTGCTCATTCACAAATCACACCAACACAACACACAAATAATATATTAACACACTTCCCAAACCAAACCACCTCACACACACACACACACACACTTATCCATTGGTAAGTTCCAACATCATTCATGTCTTTCTTTCTTTTGTTTTCTGCTTTTGACTCCCCCAAAGGGATACATCCTTTTCCTTTTTCTTTAGTGTGAGTTGGATCAGTGAGCCAAATGCCAAACACACTTCACTTGGCTTTGAGATCGGGATCCTTCTCCTATGATTCTTTCTTTTGTTTAATGGGGATTTACTGAGGAATTCACCCTTCATTCCTCGCTTGCTTTTTCTCATTCGGTTCAATGATCTGTTACTGTTAGTTTTTGTTGTCGGTACTTCTCCTCTCTGCTCTCAAAATGCTTTTATTATTACTACAGCAAATTTGGAATATTTAGATACTTGAAAAAACTCAACTTTTGATATGGGTAGGTAAGAAAAGTATCTTTCTTCCAGAAAAAGGAAGTAAAGTAACTATTTTTCTATCCACAAAGCTCCCTTCTTCAACTTGGTTTATTCTATTCTTCTGTTAGGTTCATTTCTCATTATGCTTACGTTGGATTTCTTTTCCTGGTAATTTTGCTGCAAAAAACTTACTAACAGAAAGGAAAAAGAAAAATCAGACTTCCATTTTTTTAACTTTTCCTTCTATCTTTTTCCTTTTTGCTATTTGGGTTAAAAGAAAAAAGAGACTAACATGTTTCTATTTTTGTCTTGGGGTTGATAAGTTGCAATTCTTTGTAAAAGGGAAGTATTTTCCACCATTTTCTGGTTTTTGTTTCCTAAATGAATGGTGAGTATTGAAACTGCATACTTTGTACTTTGGTTTAGACCTTGTCTGATTACTGTTTCAACCTGTTTGCAGGAGTATAAATGATGAGTGCACAATTGGGGCTGCTAAAAGTCATTGTTGTGCAAGGAAAAAGGTTGGTGATCCGTGATTTCAAGACCAGTGATCCTTATGTTGTGCTGAAACTAGGGAACCAGGTAAATAGGATTGACATGTCAGTTTCATTTTCAGCTTGTTTCTGTCAACATTAAATTATGTACCATATTTAACCCCAAAATGTTACTAAACTATACCAGACTGCAAAGACCAAGGTAATTAACAGCTGCTTGAATCCTGTTTGGAATGAAGAGCTTAATTTCACTCTTACAGAACCCTTGGGAGTTCTGAATTTGGTAAGTTCCATAACATTGAGTATACCCCTTCATTCTTCTTTTCTTCAATCTCTAGTTTGTAGTCTATTTTGCAAGGAAGATACTCTAGTGAGTGTCTGTGAAATACATTGGTGATTTTTCTGGTAATGTTTTTCAAACAGCAGATTTTGTTGGAGTTCCTTTTGATTTTGGCTAAATATAGCTTTAGTTCTATACTTTATAAACAACGATTTTTGTTCTGTCATTGTATTGGCAAATTTTGTCCTTGTTCTGGTATAATGTCCCATATTATGGATTAAGGACATCATGAAAACCAAGATCGTTTCTAAAATAAATTTTGACCAAAGATAAGAATCTAAGACATATTTTATCATCTTTGAATACAGCGCACTACTGTTTATTAGCTTTTGTTATTGTATAACTGATTTGCTTTTTCCTTTTTTTTTATAGGAAGTGTTTGATAAAGATCTGTTGAAGGCTGATGACAAAATGGGAAATGCTTTCCTCAACCTTCAACCATTAGTGTCTGCAGCCAGATTAAGAGACATCTTACGAGTGTCCTCTGGTGAGACAACCTTAAGGAAGGTCATACCTGATACTGAAAACTGTCTTGTCCGTGAAAGCAGTATCAATTGTGTTAATGGTGAGGTTGTGCAGAATGTTTGGTTAAGGCTTCGTGGAGTAGAGTCTGGGGAACTAGAATTGATCATCAAGCTGGCCACACCTATTACTCCTAAAACATAGTGCAGAAATTGCAATTGTTCCAAGTGAAAATCTCTAACCAGATCACAATTGTAACATTTTGTGTGTAGCTGAGTCTTGCTTTTGATTAACTTCTGCATAGATGAATTTCTACCCAAAAATGAAAAAAAAGATGTCATTGATAGATAAAAGCCTCTAGAAGCTGCATTTTCAAATCAACATGTGGTGATTTATGGCTTCTGCTTTATGGTGTGCTAAGTTTGTTACCATGTATTACATACCCTCCCCCCAAAAGTAGAAACTAGCCCTTATTTTAGCAATGATCATTCATTGGGCATTCCGTGAGTTTTGATGTTATTGTATTGATTTTCAGTGAAGTTAAGAAAAGAGAAGTTGGTTCTGCTTACTAGTTTCTACATCCACTTATACATGTGATAATAAACTATTCAATAATCAAAGGATCATAATTTAGCTGTGAATTCCAGTAGCAGTAACAGTACTGACAGTAAGAGAGTTTTCTGGGGTCAGATTTCATTTTTTCAATCCATAAGAGTACTCAGATGACTGTGAAGAACAGTTTCAGGAATAAAGAATCAAGATGCAGACTTGTTGAGCCAAAACATGAAAATGTTTTGCTAACAAAATTTCATTATTGGTTAACTAAGACAATATTATCAACCTCTTTTGTAATTATATAGCAATAATAGTGATCTTTCTATTTTTGCTTCTATTCAACCAGTTTTGAAGATTACTAGTTAGCATACTGAAAAAAGATCATATATTAAGAAGTAGAAAGAAAATGAAATTATATTTGATGATAGCATTGTTCTTGATGTAAAAGTTCCTTGCATTTATGAAGAATAAAGAATAATGATGATAGCATTTTTTTAATTAACCTAGATCAGCCTAGTGGTTTATTCGAGGTCAAATCTTATAATTATTATCTCTACCAGAAAGTATCTAATAAGTATGTTTGTACATTAAAACTTACTTTTTTCTTCATTAAGTGCTCTACATTCGAATAATATAGTACAAAAACTATTTGAATTAAATTAAAACATAAAAACATTCATATGTGAAGTAGAGTGAAAAATTCTATAAACACATTTTTATATATTCTCTAATTTATTCTTTTGAATACATTTTTTATGGTCCCATTTTATATGTTTCATCCTTTTTATTACCCAATCTCACTCTTAATATATTCTCTATTCAATGTTTAAAAAGATATTATCCCGTGTACTTCTGTGAATAAGTTATTCTCTAAAATGATAAGAGAAGAAGTTATAATAATGCTAGTGTAATTTCTAACCTAATAAGTTTCCTTCATACTTTATACTTTTTCATATATTTCTACGAATAATAGAAATGTTAGAAAATATTTATAATCTTCTCATACATATATATAGAGGGAGAGAGACTTAATATTATTTTTTAGACTATGTTTATAAATAATACAAAATATTTTTTTAAACATCTGTAAATTAATTAAATTGATATATAAGAGAAAAATAACGATAAATAATAAGAAATACTGTTAACGATTACAAATATAACAAAGAAAAGAAAGAGAAAATCTTGTGACAATTTTATATCAAATATTTAAAAAATAGTGATTACTTTTTAAAAGAATCACTTAAAAATTATATTTAAAAAAATAGTTAATAATTAAATTATGAAAAATAAAACGAAAATAAAATTTGTGTATAGGAAAATTTATCTTCTTTGTAAATATTGGAGTACTACACTCAAGATAATTTTTTTTTTTATAAACATAATGCATAAAAACTAAAAGGTTAATATTAAAATTAATTTAAAATAAAATAATTATAAACATGTTTAGAATTATATTTAAATAATAAAAAAAGAAGTAGGATGACAATGCGAGTCGACCGGCTCACACTTGGCCTGCAAAATGCGGGTCAGGCTGACCCGTCCCACATTTTCAACATAAATTGAAAATTCTGGTCTATTTCACATAAGTGCAGGTCTGCATGTCAGCTCACCTATTTTTTTTTTAAATTATGATAAAATTTTTAATATTTAATAAATTAGGAAACTTTAACAAGTTTACAAAATTAAACAAAAACTTTAAAAAATTTGATGATAAATTTATAATTCAATATTTTTATCATATTCATATTTATACTTTAATATGTCTTATATATTATTTAAATTTTAGTATATTAAAAAATATATAATACTTATCACTTTTAATTTTTTATCCTATAAAAATTTATACAAATATTTAAACATAAAATAACTAATATACACAAACATAAATTATTTTAAGAACCACGGACCTACGCATAATGCAGGTTTATGCGGACCAAACTACTGACTCTTGTAAACCCGTAGTTTCAATGTTCCAACCGCCCCCATATTTTTGACAGGCCGACCCGCCAAAGCAAGGCCAATATTCCCACCGCCAAAAAGAAGTGTTGGTAACTAAGGAAGTATAAATACGCAATTTACCAACACAGTTTGCAATTCTATTCTATCAATTAGAATGCGAAGAGTCTGTGAACATTTTGCGCTCAACGATGAATGTGTTGAAGCTGAAGGCGGTGCCCAATGAGAACCCTAAGGAGAATGTGAAAAGGGAAACGGTGGATCTCGGAAATGGAAGCGACGTCGTATACATTCAGAGGTTAATACCCTCCGATCAGTCATGGAAATGGTTCCAATACCTCGACAAACACATTCCATGGACCAGACCCACCATTCGCGTCTTTGGAAAATCCTTCCTGCAGGTTCATATCATCCCCACATTTCTTTCCAATTCTACCCGTCCTGGAACATCGGATTCCACAAAAATCCCATCTTTTGTTGTTTATCCTTTACAATAAAAATGAAGAAGCTATTAACTATCAATTTAGTTTGAAAATATGCCCGTTCTTAGGCAGCAAATGTAACCAATGTTCATTTTTTTTATATAGGTTTAACTTTCTGATTAGGTATAATCGTTTCAAAATCTTTTCTTTTTAATCCCTATTGATGGCAACACCACATCTTTAATTTCTGCTCGTACAATTTTGAATCTCTTTTAGTGATACTGCAGAGGTCAAAAGAAAGAAAATTAAGTATCTAAAGGGACCGTTTTTGTAACTATAAGTTCACATGAGTGACTAAACCTTGAATTTATGTAGAACCTATGATTTTGAGGTGGAAAGCATCAAAATCACTTTTGCTTCTCACCATACATGATCGTAGTAAGAAAATATGTCTTATTATTTAGCGTGAAATTGATTTGGTCTCCAAATCTCGGGTTCATTAGAAGTGATAACAAGTAGTTGTTAGATTGAATTGAAGAATTTTACACTAAGTTTACTGCTTCAGAGTATAATCATCAAAATACTCCAAAATGAATTTGAAGAAAATACAAACACCTATCCAAACACACTCAATTTTATTAGCCTAACCTTTTTACAAAACAAATATTTTTCTAAAAGGTATACCAAATGCAATTTCAAGTTCCCTGATCATGTACTTACTATTTGGCTTCAATCTCAATGTTTAATATGGGATATACAAATGATTTCAACCAATGAATTCCCTCATACACATCCTTGTAACCGAAGAGTGAAGATCTTGGGAGTCTCATATTGAGTAGGATGAACTATTTGATGTGGTACTTAAACCTTGAGACTCTTGCATCTAAGGAACTAGTTTTTGGGGTTGGGTTCTTCTCACTTGTTCTTAAGTCCTGACATAAGACGAATCATAACTTATTACTTTCTTGTATATGGATAGGATAGATGAACCAAAAGATCCTAATGCCATGTAATGTAATGTATTCTCTACAGCCTCGAGACACATGTTATGTTGCAACTCAAGGTTTGACGGAGTTGACTTACAGTGGATATCAGCCGCATGCATATTCTTGGGATGATTATCCACCACTTAAAGACATGTTGGATGCTGTAAGAATGTTTTTCAATCAACGTTGTTCTCCATCTATTCTGCTATTAATGACAATATATTTGACTTATGTCTTTCTGGCCCATGTTTGTTGTGTTACTTAATGTTTCTTTCTGCTTACTTCTGAAGGTCCATAAAGCTCTTCCTGGAAGTAGTTTTAATAGCTTGCTCTTAAATAGGTACAATGGTGGTAATGACTATGTTGGTTGGCATTCTGATGATGAGAAGCTTTATGGACCAACTCCTGAAATTGCGTCTCTAACTTTTGGATGTGAACGTGACTTTGTTCTGAAGAAGAAGCCATGTAAAAAATCATGTGGTATGAATTCTTTTTGTTGTTAGAGTTATACTACACTTTCAGAGTTTCTGTCTTTCTTCCTGTGTCTGCCTGAACTTGTTATCATTTGTTGTGGATCTTCAGATGGAAGTGATGAACCTGCCAGCAAGAGATTAAAGAAGGGTGGCCATGACGCTGATCAGCATACATTTAGACTTAAGCATGGATCACTTTTGGTAATGAGAGGTCACACCCAAAGAGATTGGATTCACTCAGTGCCCAAGCGTGCAAAAGCTGAAGGCACGCGCATTAACCTTACCTTTAGGCGGGTTTTTTGATTGGCTTGTGGCCAGAGCGAGTTTCGGTTAATATGCTAGAAGTATGTTTTTGTGACTGATACGTTTGTAAAGTTGTCTTGAGTAATATGAATATGATTGTGTCCTACTTAATATTTCAAGCTTTATGTTCATGTTACTACCATTGTCTTTTTGGTGGAATTATGAATTCCATATAGCTTCTGTGATACAAATGCAGTTTTATAAGTTGTTGATCCTTGTAGGCTTCAACCACATTTTCTGCTGAACCCGTGTGTTCACATGGGTCGTCATGGTTTCTATGCATTCTTCAATATGGCTCATGCGTAATTTACTGCAAGTAAATATGAATGTATGTTGTTCAATGACACAATGAAAAACAAGAACGTGAATTCTTGATAAGGATAATAAACCAAGCAAAACATATTATTGTAAGTATAATTTTCATCTGTGATCACATTTAATGTAAAATGCTAGGCACAACCTCTTCCAAACCTTATATCTTCCAAATATTTGTGGAGTGTTGAACGGACAACCTTTTTCACCATTCTTTTTAATTTTTACCGTTAAATCAACCTTGTTATTTTTTTTAGGTATTATTTTCTTTCGCTTACCTGAGAACCTATAACATTTATAAATAAGGAAAACATAATTGAAAAAAAATCCAATATAGTGAACAGTCAAATTATTCGATGAGAATAACATTGTAAAAAAAGTTTGTAATACCCTTTTTCTCTCATGTTATTGAAATTTGAAGGTAAATATTAGAAAATTAGAGTTAAATGAGTGTAAATTATATTGTATGTGCTTATGGAGCTAACGAAGCGTTTTGTATATATTATTTTAAATAATTAGTTTTTAAAATTTTCAATTTAGTAAAACATGTATAGTTTTGTTTTCTTTTCCAAGAAAGGAAATAAAAAAAAAGTGTTAGATCTAGTCATTTCCAGTGAAATTTCGTAACATATTTTCGTATGAAGTTCACATAATGTAATCATACTTTATTATGACACAACTCTTTCTTTTATCTCCCTCGTGACAACAAAGAAGTACAAGCCTTACTAAAGCATTCACACTTCTCTCGTATAGATACTAATCAAAGTGTTACAAATATAGATTTTTTTCTCGAAAGCTATTTTGATTTATGAATTCATAATCACTCTTACCAAACTTCATCTCCCCTAAATCAACAGAACTTGTAAGAACAACCACCACACAATCACTTCGTTTAACCACAAACCTTTTCTTTTCCATCTACAAAATATATAAATTAATAATTTGTTGCGTCTTTCCTCTTCAAATATCATTATATAATAATGAAAAGCATATTGTAATTTCACAAATATATAGATATGTGTCGCAACCGGAATCGCGACGGGAAGGCGAACCGAAAAGGAAAACGGGTTTAAAAAAGATTTAGGAGTCGCCACCATAGTTATTCTGGAAAACTATGGAAAACCATAAAGATAAGACAAGTCTGCGAAAAACCATATTTTGGATTCGGGAGTCGGTTACACGTAGGGAAGGTGTT
>Ga0214545_1003576_pt1 | contig 29519 bp, 9 predicted proteins | sample CNSS4metaG_FD_160064 | JGI IMG/M metagenome (GOLD analysis project Ga0214545, IMG submission 160064) | Root nodule microbial communities from cowpea collected in UCLA plant growth center, Los Angeles, California, USA - CNSS4 | ecosystem: Host-associated > Plants > Roots > Nodule | place: USA...
TTGATATTTATTTAACCCCATTAGTTGAAGATTTGAAGATGTTATGGGAGGAGGGTGTTGATATGTTTGATGGGTACACTAGTGATTCATTCAAGTTGCATGCCATGTTATTTTGTACAATCAATGACTTTCCAGCATATGGTAATTTAAGTGGATATAGCACTAAGGGTCACAAAGCATGCCCTATATGTGAAGAAGGCACATGTCACCATCAACTACAACATGGAAGGAAAACAGTATACCTTGGACATAGAAGATTTCTTAGTACAAACCATCCATATCGTAAATTGAAGAAAGCATTTAATGGGTGTCAAGAAAATGAATTAGCTCCAATGGTTTTAAGTGGATCACAAGTATATGAGCGTGTGAAAGACATTGGGGATGTGTTTGGAAAGATGAAAATTAAAGGCACTTCAAGCAACATATTATAATATGTTGTATTTTCTTATAGAAATTATGATGGGGTATAATTAGTAATTTTTAATATATTATATAAGAGGGGAATGGAATGGGAATAGTTATAGAAAGTGGTTTATAAATGGGGATTACATAAGTGGTTTTATTAATTTGGGTTGGTATTTAATTAATTGGATTTAGTTGTATTCGAATTCTATTGTGCGCGTTTAGAGTTCTTATAAATACGACACATTATTTATTATTATTATCATTATTTATTATTATTATTATTATTTATGTTTTCTGTGTGCACCACTCCAAAACAACCACCTCCCAGCTCCAATTCTCCACCAACCTTGCATTTAGCTAGTTATTCCACTTGCACTGCTTGGCACCTCTTCTGGTTTAACATGAATTAGGTGCTTCACAAAATAGGCTATTTCACTTATTTGCACTGAATCAAGTTAGACAGCCAATTAATGCCTCCAAAAGAACAATACGAGATTGGCATGATTTGTTCAACCCCTATGTTGAATGTGCATTAGTAACGCATCTACATCTAAACATCTCCCAATTCATCTCTTTTACGAGTCTCTAGGGTTGTCTCCACAACTCCGTGGACCAACACATTTGCGCCACATGGGGGCTCCCCCATCAACTTCAATTTTTCCACCACCACTCTGTTCTGTTCTGATTTGTTCCCTTTCCCAACATTTAACATCTACATCTTGATTAACAGAGAGAAAGAGACAGAGAAACACACAGATTATAACATTGACATGTAAATACATTATAAATTCTCTTACCAAGTGAGTGGAGACCTTTAGAACTCGAGTTGCTCTCTTTGATTTAGAAACACCAAGCTAGGGTTTCAGAAATGGGGATTTTCATCCTGCAAATTACTAAAGAGGGTCACAAGGAGAAAATGACACAAGGGTTCAATGCAACAACAACTACAAAATAATGTAAAACTCACTACAAACTCTGATTTTTCACTGGATTCATAAACCCTATCTTACGAATCATAAACCCAAGTGACTCTGATTCGTAAACCCTAACAATCGATGGTCAGTGAACGAGAGAGAGAAAACGCGAGGAAGGCAATGAGCAACGAAAATCACCCTAGGAGATGAGCAATTTGAGCTTCAATCAGAAAGAGAGAGCATATGAGTGAAGAAATTGAGAAAGAAATGCAACACCATAAAAGTAGGTTTTAAAAATTTATATTTTTTAATATTTTTTTATGTTAAATTCGTATGTAAATTTCATATGAAAAGGAAGTCTTCATTTACGTACTGAATTTACATATGGAAAGGGGAGAAAAAAATAGTTTGTTCTTACATACGAAAAAAATTCGTATGTAGTAAAATTTTACATACGAAAAAAAAATTGTATGTTAAATTTGTATGTAAAACTTAATTTATCTATAAATTCTAATCCGTATGTAATTATCTGTTGATAATTTTGACTTTTTGTGTAGTGATATTTAACCACTTTTTAATTCTTCTACTTTTCTAAATTATGATTTAAGATGTGTTTAAACATATAAGTAAGATATACATGTGAGAAGAAACATGTTTAACTTAAATTTTTTGGACAACTACTTCATAAACTCAACATTGTTCATGTCACTTCCAACCTTGTCTTCTAGTAATTCAAATCTGAATTTCCTAGATAAGAGAGGTCCTTTAGATAACTTAAACATGACTCAATCAAATATCGAAGTCAAGATAGGTACAAAATAAAAAGTAACTAAACAATCCTAAAATGTCAAAGTAAAGTAAATCACATTCTCTTCAAAATCACAAAATCTACCTTATATATGTATAACTATTACAAATCCTATAAGCAGGAAATAACATATTATTATAGGTTGCAAAATTGTCTAAAACAAGTCAATTATATATACAACTATTTTAACTAAGTAAACTATCCTAACCTAACACCTAAGTAGTAGGTCATCAAGGCATCTCCCTCTTTAAGCAAATGCTCAGCATAGGTGAGCGCAACACTTGAGTTCTATCTATTGGAGCCCCCAACTAATTGGTCTAAGTCACCATTTCAGTTTTGGCAAGTTCTAGGTCAGCTTCCAAGTCCAACTTGTGAGTAAGTTATGTTGGCTTCTCGTGCAAGCCTCCTATGCAAAGCAATGCTCATGTCAAAGTTGGTCAGAACAATCAAACGTGAAATAAGAACAAGTCACGCAATTTTAGCCAAATGCAATTGCATTGACAACTCTTCAAGAAAGTTTATTGGTTAATTTGTAGTGTCAATTAAGTGTCGTATACATAGGGATTTGTTAAGATAATCCAATATTCAAATATGAGTTAAATCCAATGGAAGAGTTGTTATTAAGATTTTAATGATTGTCAAAGAAAAACTAATTGAGTTTTAAGGAATGAACTAGTAAAATAATGTTGAGGTTAGATTTCATTTCAACTTTGATTAAGGTCATACCTGACCAAATTAAAAAGTGTAAGTGTAGTAATTAGGAATCAACCCAAGGTCATCTCCTAGTTACCAATATTTTCAATCAAAGATTCTCAATGCAACAAAAAAGGATGAGGGGGTTTGGCAGATTCAAAATCGTAATTTAAATTTGATGAAATAGTGATAAAAACGTGTTGATTCCCTGATTCAAATGCACTTCCCCTTATCGCCAGTCATGGAATTTTGAGCTCTGTTAGATTAACTCCTAATCTACTCATTCATCATCAACTAAGCGAAGATTAAAAAGAGCTTCATTAAACATTAAAGCAATGAACAAATCAATTAATCTCACCACTGAACAAGCAAACCCACATTCATTAAGCATGAATACAGATTAACTTAGACATGAAATTATCCACTACATATTAAGCACACACAAAATTTGGATTACCCTATGAGATTAAAACACGAAAAGTAAAACAAAACATAAAACAATGAAGATTTCAAACAAGGAACCTCAAAGCTCAGACATGCTCTTTAGAGAATCAATCAAAAAATCAAACCTCCATGAAAATCGAGCTTCAACAAAATATAACCTTAATAAAATTCATATTTCAATGCACTTGTCAACATCCAATTTCGTCTGGGTAAGAAATAAAAAATTTTTACTTAAAAACTAATTAGGAAGAGGAGGGAAATTAGAAAAAAGTGAACCTTGATTTGAGTATGGATATATTCCTACTTTTACTTTCATCTTATTTTAACTTTAATTTTGTTTGATCTTGTTTTATTTTATTTAATCTTGTTTTCTTTATCTTTTTTATTTTATTTTATTTATTTTAATTTTAATTGTTTTATTTTTCTTATTTTATTTCGTTGGATTTCTTTTTTCAATATATATATATATATATATATATATATATATATATATATATATATATATATATATATATATATATATATATATAAATGAAAGAAAGAGGAAGTAGAAAGTTGTCAACTACGTTGGCAACTGGTCTGGTTATCCCTTTCCTCCATCATGCAAAGAAAATGGTCAGATCTTCATATTTTACCTCGTTTTGAATATTTGGTATTTGTGTGTTATAGTGGCACCCATGGCAGTCATAGCAGCAGATGTAGTAGGGTGGTTGGAAGACAACATGCCTTGTGCTTTTGGCCATTTCAAAATGTTCATTCAAAAGATTGATAAAAAAAGAAGGGAGAGCATAATACAGAAAGGAGAAAACCATTAGAGAAAAAACAACATAACGGGGAAGAGCGGGAAGAAGCAGCAAAGAGAACAAAACTGGAAAAGGAAGCAAAGCGGTTAGTGCATTGAGTTTTGAGTTTTATCTTCAAGGTAAGTGTTCTAACTTTTTGCATGGCTTGATACCGATGCTTATGAATGCATGAATCGAAGTTGATTTGAGTTGTACATTGTTCATTCTGTTGTTTATTTTGTTTACACCACGCACGCTCATCATCATATTCATCTTATTTGTGTTTCATTGATTGAACCAATATTCAGCTCTATTTTATTTTTTTAATCTTCGTTCCTTCCCTCATCATCTTCTCGTCAAGTCATCATCTTCTCATCAAGGGAACTAGGATCTCCATCACTCACCAAAACCATCATATACCTCCACTAAATATAACTCAAAGAAGACACCAACAACAGTTTTGATCACCATCCCCACACATGGTTTCTTCATTTTTCTTCTCATCTCCAAAACCACACTTGACCTTCATCATCACTATCACCACTCAAGGTCACTCCACTATTTCAGCGAGCACGATTTATCCCATCTCCATTTTCCTTTTTCTCCACAACCAGAGACCAACTTTATCCTCTCTAACAAACATTCACTAACATATTCTCGAACATCCTAACACACTTCAATACCACCTTTATCTTCAATCCCTGCATTCACACAAAGAACACAAAAAAAAAAATCACTAGTCTAACATCATCGTCCACCTTCTTCTTCATTTCTTCATATATCATCATATTCATCTTACATTTTGCATGAAAACCATAAAGCACAGAAACCCAAAAATTAGCATGCACACACATATCAAGTTTTATCCCACAAATATTCAACCCTAGTTTGGCACCACCTGAACCCTTCGCACACCTTCACCCTCACAATTTCAACACCCAAAACCATACTCGTCGAGCCATGGTACCAGCACCATTCATACCAATCCTTAACCCCCACATTCATTAACTTTCGATCCCCATTGATAGAACCATCACCGTCAACCTGCACTTAGATAATCAGGCAAACACACTTCACCACTAGTCTTCATTTTCTGTTAAATCCATAATAGCACCGAACCATCACCACTCACACCTTTCACACCAAGGCAAAAAACAGAGAAACCACACGAGGAATAGAAAATGTTGCTAGCGATGTTGCCGCTGGCGAGTCGGAGCTTCGAGCGGAGAAACGTCTTCACAACGACGGTGCTATGGTAGTAGTCTTGGTCGCGACGATCTGATCAATTGCTCGAGGTTGAACAACGTCATCAATGGTGGCCACAAGGTTGGTTTAAGTGTTTTCTTTTGTGCAACAGAGCAAGAAGAAAGGGCCTGTCACACGGGAAGAAGAAATGAAAAAAAGAGACGATTTGGAAAGCTTGGTTCTCGCTGGCGATACATTTGGTGGTGACTGGCGAGATCAGTGTCGTCTCTAACAGGCGGTGGGACATGCAATGGCAGCACTTGTTGTTGAAGTCGTGCGAGTCTACGGTGATCACATAATAACTATGTGATCCTTAATTCTCTATTGTGAGATACGTAGGAGCAAGACTAGTCTTTGTAAGGTTCACCCTCAAAAATATAAAATCATTTTCCAAATAGTGTTTTAAATATCTTTTAAAGAATTCAGTAACCCTGATTTCTCATTTTAGATGAGAATACGTTGTCGGGCTCAAAATATCTTTTGTTTCTTTTAGTATTTTTGTCTTACTTTTGGGAAGACTAACATTTTGAAAGCCACATCAACTTTGCATGTTTAATTAAAGATACCGCCCTTGGACTTACTTTATTTTCATGGTTTTCCATAGTTTTCCAGAAATAACTATGGTGGCAATTCCAAATCTCTATTCAAACTCGTTTCTTTTTGGTTTGCTATCCCATCGCGATTTTGGTTGCGACAACACCAAAGAACAAGAAACGTAAATGGCAGAAACAAAAACGTAAATGGCAGAAATGAAAACGAAAATGCTTTGATGAAAGATGAAAACGAAAACAATGAACAAACTTAAAAATAGTTCAATTAAAATGGTGCTCAAGCTGTTCCAAGGTACAAAAATGTCAAAATTCTCAAGTGGCTGCCGATTCAAAATGTAGAAAAATGTAAAAGATGAGTGGGTGCCTCCATGGTCACTATACAAGCTCTAGAAACGTGAAAATGGAGTATGACGAAGAATGTCCTCTCAAAAACAGGAATGAAACCTAAATTACATGGTCCTCTCAATTTTGGTTTACTCCATTTACAAAAAGGTCAATCTAGTCAGCAAAATGACAAAACTGTAACTCTAGGCTACAGAATTACACAACTGCCACTCTAGGCCCAAAATGCTAGCCCAATGACGTGGACAAGTGAGTTGACATAGCATAAACGTCACAATGATGTGTGAATAACGTGACAACTCTCTCTCCATCTCAAGATTATTGTCCAAGCTCAAAAATTGCTTCACACAAATACTAAATAATTAGAAACGAAAATTTGACCAATTAATGCCAAATTAATCAAAATTAAAAAAAAAATGGCCCAATGAATTCCAATAGATGAAAATGCATTAACAATAGACAATTAAGCACTAAACAACCATCAAGATGGGCACAAAAAGGCAATGGAATAAGGGAAAATAATGACTCATCAAACTTCCTCTATTGCATTGCTATTAATCTTTATTTATTTACTTTTGTAGATCATTCAATATCCTAAGAGTTCTCTAAGGTAATTTTAGTCCATTCCTAGCATCTATAACTTAAGGGCTTCAAACTCAGTGTGATTCCTTATTTTCTGATTGAATGAATCCTTGTCTTAAGTGCAAGACTTTGTATCCAGGTATAACCTTAGATCTTTTCCTTGCATCAAAAGGCAAAAGGAGATCGGATTGGACTACAATTTAAGATTAGTTTTCAAACTCAATCTAAATAGTGAGATAAGATGGGTGATCAAATCATTCAAGTAATAAAACATAAATTAAATCATAAACATTTGAATGATAACATGTAGAAATATTAAAGATGTAGTAGTATAGAGAGTTAATGTAAGACCCGTGAAAAATTAATTAATTAAATAATTAAGTAATTAAGAAATGTGGGTTGTGGGAGCCTTTAAGGCATTTAATTCTAACTTGTATGACGTGGAAAAGTACTAGCTCAAATAGTTGAGAGTACTTGGTTGTGTGAGAGGACTTGTATGTGTGCCAATTGTGTGTTATTTATATTTTATTTTTTATAATATGATTGATCATGTTAAGTGAAATAATATAATCATAGAATTATATTAGCCATCACGAAACATGAATTGATTTAATGGTTGTGCATTGGGATGACTTTGGCTTGATTAGGGGTTCAAACCTTGGTGAACTCAAATTAAACTTTCTTTTTGCCAAAATTTCCTTTTGCATAAAGGTGAAAAGGCATGGAAACCCTAGCTGGCTAAGGAGCAGCCAAGGGTGGCTGAAAAACAGAATGTATTGAGCCATTGAATGGTAATTAATATTACCATTAAGTCTCCTTTGCGTTTTTGATAATTAACCATCATTAAGACTCAATTATAAGGCCAATTAGAGTAAGAAAGAAGGTTTTGGTGGCTGCCATTGGAGAGGGTATTGTGAGGAGCGAAATTCTGAGAGAAAATAGTGTTTCTGGTGTGAAAGAGGAGTTGAATTGTGAGAGAAAGCCAAAGGGAGGCCATTAGTGATCAAAGGAAACTCTCAAGTATCCACTTTAAAGCAAGGAAACCAGGTTAGGGGAGTTTTCCACGTTTTATTGTATATTAAGTCTGAAGTGCATGATTTATATTATGAAATGCATGACCATTCCTCGTTATGCACATACACTATTGGCCTATATCTGGGTTCCTGAAGAGGAACCGACTAACGGTAAGCTCCCGACCACCAGACGATGCGTGCTTAGAAACCCAGTTTTCTGGGTTCTGCTTGAATTGCCTCGATTTTGGTGTTTTGGGGTTTCTGGGTTGATTCTGATCGGGAAAAAGAGAAGTTCTAAGTGATTATAAGTGATTAGAAGTTTTACATTGATGTATTACTCGTGATTGGAAGTTAAATTCGATAAAATGGTCATGAACATTCTTTTAGGGTTGAAATTTGGGGTTTTGGTGAATTGAGAGTAAGGTTTGTTAAATTGTATTTGGATTGTTGTTGAGATAGCCAAAATTGAATGTTGAGTCAAGGTTATTACTTTCAGGTGTGAAAAGCTGAGTAATGCAGTGAAAAACACTGGGAAAACGAAAGGGGGTCTTCGTAGGTGCTGAAATTATGGGAATTTTCTTAGAAACGCATGTACCGCCTGGCGGCATGGAGCCTGCTGCCAAGCGTCAGTGCAGAGGCAGTGAGTCTGCGTGGCTACGAGGTTAAATTCAGGTTTTTAGGTATTTTGATATCCAGTTGTTTGGGAAAAACTGGATTTAGAGAAATTCTAAGGATAATTGGAATTGGATAAATTTAAGGGTGGAGTGGAGTAGGAAAAATTGGAATTGTGATACTTTACAGTTAGTGCCTACTTAGGGGATAGGAATGAGATTGGCTTAGAAGAATCAAAGGAAAGACTTAGGCAATTGAAATCAATATTAGGTGTCTAGTTAGCCAAGAGTATAATCAACATGTCTAAGGGATGAGTAATGCGGCATGAGTTGTAAGGGGTAATTGAATATGACAAAACAGGTTTATATTACAGAGTGGAGCAGAGGGTATAAAGTTAGTGATTGTAAATTGACAAGAATGAGTATAACGACTAGAGCATTTAAAATAGTAAAAAGGTAATGATAGGTTGGTGGTTCAATTGATCTTACGAAAATTTACTTGATATAATGGAATTGGGAACCCATATGGGTGTAAGGACATTAGTATTAAGACGATTATTAGTAGATTTCGTACTATGGAGAGGTGCAATTGTGTGACTGAGGGGAGCATGTGAATGAAGTGCAGAAAACCAGAACTGAGCAAGGTACTGGTGCAGCGCCTAGCGGCAGAATGGGATTCGCCAGGCGATAGTTGCTAACATAGTGGGATCATGGAGCGCGTGCGCCTGGCGGCAAGGGCAGTTCCGCTAGGCGGTGTCTGTAGCTTTGGCATCTTATGACGCGCTTTGCGCCTGGCGGTACATGTACCCCACCAGGCAGCTTGGAAGTCTTGTGTGTCAGGTGCCTCTTTTTATGTCGTTAGGCGATGATGTTACAGTAGATGTGTAATGCGCTTGCTTTGGTGTGCGTGGTCTACAATGCTTTAGTGATTCCTTAAAGGTGTGGTTAAGCACGTGGCATTCCTCGAGTTAAGCTCAGAATGGCATCCCTCGAGTTGATCTCGGGATGGCGGATGAACACGAGGAACCCTTAAGTTGAGCTCCAGTTGGCGAGTGTTGCCAGTGTGAGTGTGTTGGTTGTGGAGAGTATGGATGTGTCTAGATAAATTGCGTTCCTTAGTAATTAGTTGACAAGTTTGGTAGTCTTGGGACGTTACAAACTATGTTCTTATTTGGGAACTCTACCTGGCATTATGGTGTATGATCCGTAGCATGGTTTCTCGCACGTGCTTTGTTGGTTGTGGCCGATAGGTATGGCAGCAAGACACCTTGAGGTACTCACTAGAAGATGTAGAACACGAATAACATGGTTGTGGCCATGTGTTATGGAATCAGAGGAGGGATTTCCTTTACTGTGATTGTATGATATATATATATATATATATATATATATATATATATATATATATATATATAAGTGTTTTATATATGCATATGCATAAGTATATGTTTATTCTATTAAGCTCACCCTATCTGCTTGTGTTTGGCGATGATCGTATCTGCAGTACACGGTAGAAGATTATGTGGTTGCAGGTGGTTCTGGTGAGGCTTAGCTACGGAACGGGGATAACTAGGGAGTTTTTATTATTTTATGCTTTTGAAATAATTTGTAAACACTTATGAGATACTTTGATGTTATTTTCAGTTTTATCATTTACGAAATTTGGATTATTATTGGAAGTAATGAAAGTTGAAATTTCTCGCGTTTTTGGGAAATAGATTTATAATAAATGTGATTTTATTTTCTTTTTTATTTTATTATTTAAACCCGTAATATCCTAATACAAGAGATTAAAGGTGTGTTGATGCAGTTGAAGTTAAGTTTGGTGAATCAATGGTGTGAAATTAGATTGTCTCAAGTTACAAAATTAATCCAAAATTACTAAATTCTAGAAAGAAATAATTTAGGAGCTAAATGCACCCAAGTTTCTATTCTACAAACTCCGTTTTCAAGTGGATCACCCAAAAATCTATTCTCCACCCTATTTTCTACTAAGTTACACTCCTCATTTCACTCAAAATTCAGCCTCATTAATAAACTGGCATGTGGCAATCCTTAACTTCTAAAACTAACCAACCAAAATATGACATGTGGCATAATCCTTGTACACAAAAACTAACCAATCAGGATGTGACACATCATTGTTTTCCTCTTCACTCTTATCTAATTATCCAACAACCTAAACATTGCAGGAACTCCGTTAGCCACATCGGAACAACACCAGGCACCACCTGCAACTGCGCATCAGAGATTGCATAAAAAAGCGAGCCAACCCCACCATGTGAAACCCACACTGTCAACCACCGTACATCCACCATTGACGAAGCAGCTTGCCATGACCGAGATCGAAGGAGATTGGTGCGCTACGCACACTTGCAGCAAAATGCAAAACAGATTTGCATCAACCACCAGAACGCGAACTCACGCTACCACTTGCTATCATGCTCGCTGCCTAGTTCAACGTTCTACAACCATGATGGCAACCCTCACGAATCCAAATTGCGCCTTCAAGCAACACATATGCACCATGGACAGAAGAGCGATGTTGTCAGATTTGTTCATGGACCTGCAGACAAGACACGTGAGTAGAAACCACAAATCGCGCCACCATCCATGTGCAAGTTCAGCATGGTGGGCGCAAAAACCCTAATTTTGGAGAGAGGGGTAATGCGACGTGGAAAACTCTAATCGGGAGTTATCAGGTCAAATAATCAACTATGACCAAAGTTGGTCAAATAAGGAGTTAAAATGTCAATATTTATATATTTATAGTAATTGGCAAGTTTGGATCACTATTTGGAAAATTAATGCAAATATTAGTTGGTGATGATTAATCAGTTATCTTTAAATAATTAATATATTTAATTATGTTAAAAATTATTAACCAAGTATATTTTTCAAATAGTTATAAAACTAGTTATATCTTTCTAATTTTTTTAGATATTCATAATCACTATAAAGATAAATGATATTTATTTTTATCTTTATTTTTAAAGATATTTGAGAGATTTCAACAATAGAAAATACCAGTCCAAGTCCTATACAAAGAGACCAAAGAGAAGCGGAAAAGACGAGCTTAGAATTTCGGAGTTTAGGAATCCTTTACGATGGCCTAATTTTGTTCTCTCTCCATTCTTCTGCTATTTTTGTTTTATGTTGATTTCATGGAGTGCTAAGCTTCAAGGATTCATTCCACTCTAATTTCATTATGATTATGACTCTGAGGTTAAAATAAATAAATTTATTTATTCTTTTGATTCTTGTTATGATTTATTTTCATCTATGTCTTTTCCCTTTAAATCAAGTAAAAGTAATAGTTTTTACATTGTAACAAGTTAGCACGGTGTTAAATCTAAATAAAATATCAATCTTATGAGTTCAAGGATGCTTTTTAATTTTAATTGAGAACGTACTTTGATTAAAGTTAGAAACTTTCATGTGATTGAATGAGCTTTTGTCAATGATTGAGAATGTACTTTAATTAAAGGTGCAAACTTTAACCACAATTAATCAAGAATGTACTTTGGTTATTATCTTTTTGCTTAATATTAGAGGTAAAATAAGAAACATGATTAGGCATGGTATTATTTAATTGAGAATGTACTTTGGTTAAAGTTACTATGATTAATCTACAAATTTCTTACTTTTAATTGAGAATGTACTTTGGTTAATAGTGAGAACGCTAACAAATTAATTGAGAATTTACATGATTAATTTGCAAAACTACAACAATATTTAATTGAACAATAACCTTTAGACAACTGATGATTGTTCTATTTTGCAAAAACAGTGGAATCAATATATTTTCTTTATCACTAATTTTTATTTTTCTTTTTATTTTTATCTTCTTCTATTATTTTTCCTAATATTATTTAACTAACCACTTTTGTATAATTTTTATAAGAAATAATTTGTCAATGATCAATTAATATTCGTTGGGAGACGACTTAGGGTTGACTTTACCCATACTAAACAATTGGCTACTTTCATAACAATATTGAAGTTGTTACAGATGAGTAATATTAATTTGATAGCTTCACGACAATGTTTTCGGGGAACACGATTAGAATTTTGATTATCTAGTATTTTACTTTTTCTTATTGTTTTGATTTTATTCTTTTTATCACTAACATCTTATTTTTTCTTTATTTTTTTTCTAACATTTATTTTATTTTATTTAGTCATTTTTAATTTTTTTCTAAGCACAATTTTTGTTTGAGAAATTTTGTAGGAAAATTTGTGAAACTAGTTGGGGAACACTTTGACGAAGGAAAGATAAGATACTTAAATTGTCCATTGAGACACCTCTCTTTCTTGGAAGTTTACTCAACAAGATTTTAACTTATTTCTTTTCATAAACCTCTTTCAAAAATGCAACATAATTTTTCATATGAAAATAATCAAAAGTGGTATTTTTAAATGAACTATGATTACTATCCACAACAACCACCTCATCCATATGAATATCAATAGCAAATAGTTACATATACTTTTGCACCTGATATAAATGGGTTAACTACACGTGAACTAAGTGATCTATATCCTAGATCATCTTTTTTGGAATATGAGCAACAACCATACCATGAGCAACAATCATATTTTTAGTATCCACTCTAGCCATCATATCTTCCATTTGGCTCTCAACATCAACAACATGCACCACTATAACAAGTTGCAGCAACTAATGGACCATCCTATATGGAAGTTCTATTATCAATGGATGGATTGAGAGAGAAATTAGACACCATAGATGAGGATGCATAATTTAGAATACTCTGTCATGACATAGAAGATATGCTTCTAAATTTGGGTATTAGAGCAAAACAAATGTGTGATGATTTAGGTCAATTAATGAATGACAAAGCTATAGAGGCCACTTTAGAAAATTTAATGAAAATGATAGTTCAGTAGAAGGCTGATATAATAAAATGTTAGAGGGCATGAATCAGAGGATGGACAATTGAGCATTGTTGTGAATGAGTATGCAATTCAAATGTTAGATCAACACCATAATCACATCACATTGATATATCTACTTATAAATATATTGATGATGCTCATACTAATATGTCTACTGATGGATATATTGATTTTACTGAAGATGTTGTTGAATTTGTTGATGAAGAAATTGCACACTGACATATCTACTAAATGATATCATGGTGCTCAATGTGAATATGAGCACAAATGATCTTTTTCAAGAGCAAGGTTTGCTCATGTGCTGGTTCGTGTGGAGACGGAAATTGGCTCTCACGATGGTGCTATTGAGCATGACGCGGTGGCTTCCATGGAGGTTGGTCGTGGTTATGATTCATTGCGGGTGCCACGGTTGCTCTGACAGCGAACATATGCAGATCTGGTTCGCTCATGGCACTTGCTCGAGCATGGTGCAGGTGCGTGGAAGAAGATGGTGGTGGCTGCTACGTTTCGCCGGCGAGAAGGATGAAGGGGAGCTGCCATGGCTGCTGGTGCGGGAATTACGTTCTGCTCCGATCTGGCTCAGGCATGGAGGTTTGAAGATGCAAGGCTGTAGTGGTTTCGTGGTGGCTTTAGGCTCGCGGTGGTCGGCGATATCCGTGAATGGCGTAGGCATGGAGATTGCGGTGGCTATGACTGGTTCAGATCTGCTCCAAGCGCGGTGGTGATGGTTGGATGCGTTGTTGTAGTGGTGTGGTGGTGTAGTCGTAAATTTGAACTACGGGCAGCTTGCTCATGGTGGTTTGATGGTTCTGCGTCATTGGTAGATGGTGGCGTGACAAGCTCTCATTGGTAAATTTGGTGAGTGGAGGATTATGACACGTGTCATCATGTGGTTGGACAGATTTAGAAGGTGAGGATTGCCACATGACATAATCTGGTTGAGATAGGTTTAAGTGGTAGGAGCGGTATAACTTAGTAGAAACAGGGGTACAAAACAGGTTTTTAAGTGGTCCACTTGAAATGGGGGAGTGTGTAAAATAAAAACTAGGGTGTAGAAGTGATTTTTCCAGAACTTGCTAATTTCAGCCTTATTTAAAGGAGCTTTGTAACTTCAATCAATTTATTTTTCCACCTTAAATGAGCTTAATCTTAACTTCAAATGCATCAACAAACATTAAAATATCCAAAAATAATTTATGCAGCTAAAAATCACTCTTTAAGACATTTTTATCACATAAGCTCAATTAGCCTAATTATCAGAACTGTCAATTAAATCACTTTTTAAGCACATAAATTTAATTAAATACCCAGAATTAAACACTGAATGAGGGAAAAAATACGCACTCATCAATAGGGTTTATCCTTATAACCCTATCTTCATTCTTGTATGCATTTTTCAGCTCTTTAATTTGTTCTTTGAGTTGTGGTGCTCATTGTTGGGTGCTTATCGTTGTCTACTAGCATTTATCAAGGTAAGGTAAGCTAGAACTCTTAAATGTTTTCGAACCGTATTATTGTGAAGGGTTTTTAAATCGTATTTTATTTGTTGAATGGTGCTTGTGATTCTGTGAAATTGAACTAGATGTAGTTTGGTCGTGGTTTCCTAGTCTGCATGCGCAAACAGTGGAGAAACCTTATATTCTCGCCCAAGCGAGTAGGTCCCGCCTAAGGGAGAGTATTAGAAACCCTCCCAGGTTTTTGCTCGAGTTGTCGCTTAGGCGACGAGCTCCAATTTTGAGCGAGTAGTCATCTTGCCCAGGCGAGGAGGTCTCGCCTAAGCGAGAAAATGCAAAAGCCTCACTATTCCAGTGCTTGAGCTCTCGCCTAGTCAAAAAGGGCTTGTTTAAGCGAGAGTATCTCTCTCGCCTGAGCGAGTGCTTCCAGCCTGAGCAAGATCTGGGTAGGGACGTGCTCTAGTACTATTTTCTTCTCTGATTTCATTGTTTGCCTACATGATAGAGTAATTTATTGTAAAGGCTTGAAGTATGATGTTGCATATGTTAAATGGGATGAAGTGAGATTATTATATATTTATGTTTGGCATGAAATGAAATATGGATTGGTTGGTTTGTTGGGCATCGACATGAAATTATGATGCTTGAGATAATGTGTGGAATGTGTGTGTGGGAGCATGGTTGTGGTATGAGATTGATGTAATTCCATGAAACTCTTGGTGAGATTTCATAGTGTTGTTGGTGTGATCGACACATTTCCCAAAATATTACAAAAGCTATATTTTAATTATGATTTTCTCCTAACTTTCAAAATAATATCAAAATAAAAATATATAGATTATAACTTTATGTTAGCTAAAATTAAGGAATAATTTTAAAATAAAACATTTTTCAAAGTTATTTTTTCCATCATTCTCATCAATTTTACAAAAGCATTATAAGATTAATTCTTGTTATCCTTCACATTTTAATTTTTTTTGTTATTCGTGTTAAAGTTTAACAAAAGTATCTTGATTTCGGTTATACTTAACAATAAAGTATAAAACATATTTTTACGGTCTCGTTACTTAAAAAGTCAAAATATAGGTTTCGGTTAAGAAAAAACCAAAACTTGAATTTGATCAATAATTTTAAAAATTTCATCGTGTTTTAAACGCTTTACTTGAGTGTTAGAGTATTGGCTTCAGATTACTAAAGGAACCAAAACCTATACTTTAAGTATAGGCTTCATTTTATTCATTGAACGAAGCCTATACTTAGACAGTTTGAGTATAAACTTTTGATTTTGTAGAGAACCGATGCCTTTACCCCTACTCGTTGTTCTTCTCTCCCGCCACAGCAAAATTCGCATTTTCCTCCATTTTTTCTCCATAAAGTCCTTTGTCGAGGTTCATTTGTCTTTTACCCCTTGTTTTTCTTCTCTTTCGTTGAGGTTCATTTATCATTGCACAACTCTAACGTTGTTCTTCTTCATTTTAGGGTCGTTGCATTCTAGGTTTCCCATTGTCACCGTGACGCATTTAGGGCGCTCTCATTGTGACCGTGGTGACCTATTGTCACACTCTCACTCTCACTCTCGATCTCTCTCGTTCTTTGTCTCGTTCTTTCTCTCGCTGCCGCTCCCAGGTTCCTCTCTCATGGCAATTTTGGCTTTAAAGCTCTTAGTATCTCTTCTCGCTCTTGTTGTCGCTATCGCTCCTAGTCTTAGATTCCTATCTTGTGACAATTTTGGCTTTGGAATATTTTGAATGATTTTGGGCTTCAGTTGTGTTAACAATCAGAGCCTTTTCTTGCAATATAGGCTTTGGTTATGAACCATAGCCTTAAACCCTCCCTTTTTTAGTACTACTAGATATACTTTGATTCTCCAACCGTAGTATATCATAAAAAATCACTAGTGCAAAATATGAATATAACAACAAGATATAACATCACTTCTTAAGAAAAATGATGTCATGGAAAACGTAGTGGCAATTTCATAAATACTGAAAACAATATAACATTGGTTGTGCGGGTCACTGATGTAGTATTGCATTTAAATTGATTTTTTTTAAAAGCATGATACTATATCGGTTGTTAGGGAAAACTAATGAAGTATCAATTTTTATTCAAATTCGCGCCATTCATTACTTCTCTTTCGTTCTAGTTCTTTTTTCTCTCTCTCAACCCTAGCCCCAAATCGTCACTACATGGGCTCAACCAACACCTCTTGGTCCTACTTTGTGGTGGGCTTCATACGGGACTCTTTAACGTATTCCCAAGCATCACCAGCGATGCCATTCTTCTCACCCACCACTAGTGACAATGCCATTCTTCCCAGTCACCACCAACCTTCAATCTATCAATGTTTGATCTGTTGGCACAAGCAAGGTTGATGCAAAGATTTGATAAAGCAAAGTGCATGAAGATCATGATAAAGAATCTTCAAGTGAAACAAATTTGAGGACAAATTCTTTTTAAGAAGGAGGGTATGATAGAGGATTATCTCTTAAACTTCAAGTTGTACGAATTTGAGGATAAATTATCTTCAAGAAGGAGGGAATGATAGAGGATTATCCCAAGATTCCATACAAGAAGAACTTGAAGATTAACTTGAAGATGAACCTTTAGGTTTTCTTTTAGAAATTAGTTATGTTCTATGTTTTTGGGCTTTGGGCTTTCTTTTATAAATTAGTTTATGTTTTTTTATGTTTTTGGGCTTGGGCTTTCTTGTAGGGTTCTCAGGTTTTCTTAAACTTGTGTGCCTATATATAGAGGTATCAAAAACTCATGTAGACACTTTTAGTCATATTTTGAATTTTATTTCATTAAAGAGAGGATTCTCTTTGTTATTGGCTTACGGCCTCTAGTTCTTATCAAAGATTAACATCTACGTGGCAAATTTTCGCTTGACTTATCAATCTGCTAGATTGTGGCATCCTTCATCTTTATCTTATTTTGCATTCTTCTTTTATTTATTCGTGTTGTGCCTCTTGAGGATTCAAATTCAAAAATGATCGTACTCTTTCCTGGATAGGATCGTATCATTTGGTATCTAGAGCAAGGTCCTAGTTTGAATTTTCTCTTCTACGTTATTTTTTTCTGTCATATGAAAAAAAAAACTAAAATCTTTTAATGTTTGTGTGTTCTGTGCTTTGTTTTGAACTTTTGTTTGTTCCATTATTCTTAGAATTTTGTAAGGAGTAAAACCCCTAAGGTTTTTTCCAATTTGGTTGAATTTTTAATTTGTCGTATTTTTTTTTGTTCTCCGTTTAAATTGTCTATTTCTACATTTGATTCGTGGAAATTATATGTTTTTGTGATTGGGGATTTGCAAGTGCACTTACATTGATTTACATGAGTATGGGGGTTTGAAGGATAAATTGTTTAGTTTGTTTGTGTGTTGAACTACAAAAAAAATAAATAAATAAAAATTATGGATCAAAGTAAAAAAGAAAAAACTATATATTGAAAAAAAAACAAGTAAGGATAAAAAAAAAGTGGAGTTCAACACAACCTTTTGTTGCAATTTTATTTGTGCACTAACACAAAAAAGACAATTTACATTTCCGATTTTACGTCTGACCAACCAGAATCAAACATAAAAAATGACCGATGACAAACTTGTAATTAAATTATCAATTTTTACGTCTGACTAGCACTAGTCAGACGTAAATTTACGTCTAACTTGCACTAATTAGACGTAAATTTACGTCTGACAAGAGAAATCAGACGTAAATTTACGTCTGATTAGTCCCATCAGACGTAAATTTATGTTTGATTTCTCCTGTCAAACGTACATTTTTGTTTGATTTCTCTTGTCAGACATAAATTTATGTCTGATTAGTGCAAGTCAGACGTAAATTTACATCTGACTTCATCGCGTCATACGTAAATGTTGAAACTTAAATCTCTAACCTTCTTCCCTACAGTGTTGCGACTGTGCAAGACGGGAACGCGATTTTACCATTTTCGAACTGCACCGGTGGACATCAAGTGATTAATTGTTGAAAGGTTAGTTTGTCTTTTGATTCCGTTTTGCTACACCTCAATTTACCTTGAAACCCCTAATTTTCTGCAGCGGCGATGAACTGTGCAACGGCGGCGGAACTACAGCGGCGGAGGATTGTGCAGTGGCGGCAACAGCGGTGAAGGACTGTGTAGTTGCCACACCATTTCAAAAACGCGAGCAGTCACCATGGAAGCACGACGACGCAGAACCTCCACGCATGAGACGAACCAGAAACACCATCGCAGCAGCCACCGCGACCTTCAGAAGTGGCACCTGTTCGAACTTCCAATGTAGAGCTTTATTCATGCATCACTTTTTGCATCTCTTTCGCGAACCTATGGCAGCAACTTTCTGAAACGTGAACTCATCGCCATTGTCTCCCACCTGCAAAGCTGTAACTAACTTTACGTCTGTTCTCTTGGGTCAGACGTAAATTTACGTCCGGTTTAACGTCAGACATAAATTTAGGACTACCGTTACTACGACTGACCTGGACCAGACAAGAAAAGCAAAAAACACCGGACGTAAAAGACCTTTTTTCTGTTAGTGGTGGTTTATTGATATTTTACTTGTAATCAGTCTTTCTCTTAGAGTCTCCATGTTGTCTCCTTTAACTCTTTTTGGTAGTCCTATTTTGTTTTTATTGTGTTGTGTCTTTAAAATTTCTTGAAGTTTTGTTTAGAGTTTTGTATTTTCTTTGATCTTTTGAGTCAAGATTTAGATCTCGCAACATTTTTCACATTGTTTGTTCACTATTTGCTTAAGTTATTGGAGTTCTTTGCCAAGCACTAAAGGGTATTTGAGTGATAAAAGGCAAGAGAGTACATTCAAGAAAAAAAACCTATAAGTATGATACACAAGTGAGAATTTGAGTGAAACACTTAGAAGAGTGGTGAGGTCCTTAATATATTTTATTATACTAACATTTTCTTGCAGGAACTAGCAATATTGAGTAATGCAACATGTTTCCACAGAGGCATCCTTCTGGAACTGGTGTAACATATGGTTTAAATTATCCTACTCCTAACCATGAACATTTGGTTAGAGGACTTGAACGCACCAAGAGAGTGACACGTAGAGATACACCTAGTGTTTATGAGGCCGTGGTAAAAGATGTCAATGCCTTGGAATCCAGAATTATAAAGCTAAATGACAAGATTGCTAGTATTAAAAGGAAGCACAATCCTGATAGAAAATCATTGCCAAAGACAATTGCACTAAGACGTTCCAAATGTGAAGGCTATGGGCATGAAACTCATCAATGTCCTAATGGGGATGTAAGTCACATGACTAATGAAGACCTTAAGAACTACATTTCATATTTGAGAGAGGAGGAATGAAGGACAATGCAAAAATTATATGTATTGAAAAGAAGGCAAGAACGGAAGCTAAAAAGTGCCCATGAGAAGGAAACACTTATAAAAAGTGAAGCAAAAGAAAAGAGAGAAAAAGAAGAGAAAGAAAAAAGTGAGAGAGAAGAGAAAGAAGAGCAAAAAAAAGAAAAGAAATAAGAGAGTAGAAAAAGAGAGGAGGAAGAAAAGAGAGAAAAAGAGAAAGAAATAAGAGAGCATTATGAATTGTCAATGAAAAAAGGTACTAACTTTCCTTTTATTGTTTTATTGCCTATGGACAAATTATTCATCAAAGAGTAATGGCATCAATAATGGAAAGAAGAAAGGATACTTAGGGAAGACTTGTTCATCAAGCAACAATGGGATCAACAATGGGAAGATGAAATGATGATAAAAAAAAGACATAAGCTTATAAATATATGCTCATGAATTAGCTTGTTTACCCATCCCTAACAAACCTATTGGTGTCATACCTATAATTTGGTTGTTTATTTGCATAATATTCCTTTTCTTTTCTTTGAGTATTATATCTTAAAATTGTTTGATGATTTGTGCAGGTGGGTATTTAACCCTGGGGGCAGACCTCCAAAATCTTTGATAATAAGAGATTGGCCTCTTCCAAGATCCAAATCCCATTTTAGTAGAATTTCTATTTTTTTTTTAATTTAGATTTGTGTCTCTGATTTATGTTTGTGTTTATGCATAGGACCTTCTAGAATTCAGATCGAATTCTCTCCAAACAGGGGAGAATGGTAAAGAATCTTCAAGTGAGAAAAATTTACGACAAATTATTTTTAAGAAGGAGGGTATGATAAGGACTATCTCCTAAACTTCAAGTTGTACAAATTTGAGGACAAATTCTCTTCAAGAAGGAGGGAATGATAGAGGACTATCCCAAGATTCCATACAAGAAGAACTTGAAAATGAACTTGAAGATAAACCTTTAGGTTTTCTTTTAGAAATTAGTTATGTTATGTGTTTTTGGGCTTTGGGCTTTGGGCTTTCTTTTATAAATTAGTTTATGTTTATTATGTTTTTGGGCTTCGGCCTTCTTGTAGGGTTCTTAAGTTTTCTTAAACTTATGTGCCTATATATAGAGGTATCAAAAATTAATGTAGCCACTTTTATTCATATATTGAATTTTATTTCATTAAAGAGAGGATTATCTTTGTTCTTGGGTTAGGGCATGTGGTTCTTATCAAAGTTTAACATCTATGTGGCGAATCTTCACTTGACTTATCAATCTGCTAGATTGTGGCGTCCTCCATCTCTGTCTTATTCCGCTTTCTTCTCTGATTTATTCGTGTCATGCCTCTTGAGGATTAAAATTCAGAAATGATCATACTCTTTCCTGAATAGGATCGTATCAGATCACATGTGTTTGATGAAGATTAATGAATATCCACTTGAAGATAATGTTTTTATAGTGCTAAATTTGTAAATGGTGTGTTAAATGTAATGGTTACATGTTATATCATGTTGGTAGGCTATATGACATAGGTTAGATGTTTTGTTAGTCTTAGTATGTCCTTTTTAATATGTTAAAATGGGTTTTAACAAGTTAAAAGGCTTGTTGTAAATAGTTTCTAATATGAATGTATTCAACCAGTTGAATTGGTTTTTATCGACTAATTTCACTTTAGTAAAGTGAAATCAAATGATTGTACGAAAAATTCAATCGAATGATTTCACTCAAGAGCAGACTATATAAGTTGTGTTTTCGAGAGTAGAGGCACGATTCTGAGTTTTTGAGCTCGAAAATTTGTTATTCATCACTGGAAAACTTTCTCTTCGCTGAATTACGAATACATTTTTTCATTAACTCCCATAGGAATATTTTTTATCATCCAATTGCACACTAATTGATTGAAGAGGATCATACTTACAGGTTGTCATAACAAATCGAATACAAAACAGAAATTTGAACCACACACAAAAGCAATGAACAAAACAAAATACAAACCTAATATAAGAGGATTGTAAATACCTTAAAATGACATAAAGAACATGGTGCAAAACCTCAAAACATGTCTCAAAGCAAAAAAAAAAAAAATTGCGATCAAGTGAAACCTAAAAAATTACAAAAGAGGTTTAGGACTTAGGGTTTATGGCTTAGGGCTTAGGATTTAGAAAAGAGTAACTTACTGCAATAATCCGTTCTCAATCATAAAATTTGCAAAAGAGTATTAGGTCTTAGGGTTTAGGAAAGAGAAATTACTACAAGAATTTCTTCTTGATCATGGATCGTTTGAGGCTCTTGATACCCAATGGCGAATCTTGACCAATAATTATGGGGGAGCCAAATTAATATATTCAAAATTTTGAATTTGTATTTGATATGAACACCATTTTAGATACACTCTCCTAATTTCATCCTTTTTATTTATTGGATATTCTCATATTTGAATATGTTTTCTTGTATAATATTGTTCTAAAGAATTATTATCAAACTCATCATCACCTGTAATTTTCTTAACCTTAAGAAATGACTCCTCCAATTGAACAATTGGATTATAAGTACGATATTCTGGTTTGTGTAAAGAATTTGAATTTGTTTTAATTTTCATCTTCGTGGGTAGTTTTCCTTTTATTATTTTTAAAAATAAAAATAAATTCTTTTACTCTTCATCAATTGACCTATTTTTTTTTTTAAGTTTGAAATTCAAAAATAGTTTATCATAATCTAACGAAAAATTCAAAGTTATACCTAATAAAAGAAAACTCTAATAATCAAGTCACAATTGAAAACTCGTTATGAAAAAAATACATAGTACATTATTTTTTCTTCTATCTTAATAAAAAGTGAAGATACAAAGGCTCATGAGATAAAAAAAAAATAATGCTAACTATAATAAACTAATAATTCACTAGCAAGTGAAATAAAAAAGAGATTTTTCTTCAAAAATTGAAGAGAACATAAGAAATGATAGTAAAAATATTAAGTCTGTCTTTAACATTTTTTTTTTCTTCAAAAACAAAAAGAAAAAAAAATAGGTGAAACTGAGAAATAAGTATAATATAAGAAAAATTCAAGAGACAATGTAAAAGAAGATAAAATAAAATCTTAATAGATATTTTTATTTTTTATTTTATATTTTAATATTTATTAACATTAAACGTTGTACATTATAAAATGAAGGCTTAATTATATTTTAAATGTCACTTGTTCGTCACATGTCATCTTATTATTTTATTATTTTAAAATTTTATAATATAATTTATAATTTTATAATTATTTGATTTAATATTTTTATAATTTAATAATTTTTATATTTTAATTCAAAATTATATAATTATAAAATTATGATATATTTTTAATTTTTATTCAAATAATAAAATTATAGTTTATTAATCATAAAATTTTGAATTAAAATAATAAAATATATAATTATAAATTTATAAAATTAAAAAATTAAAAAAATCATAAATTACAAAATTTTACAATAATAAAATAATAAAATGATATAGGTGACAAGTCAGGAAAATGACATGGAAAGATAATAATTATGTCAGTCCCTTAAGAGTCGCATCATCTCATTTAGAAAAAAAGTTAACATTAAATACTTAATTAGTACTTAATGAATCACAAAAATTTATCACGATTCAATTAAAAGTTCTCAGGTTTATTAAAAACCTAAAATATAATTAAACCAAAAAATATAAAAAATACATAATTTAATTTTTATTAATTTTTAATATATAAAGTTTACAAAATTTAAAAAAATGGGGGATCATGATCCCCTACCCTATAAAAGCTCCGCTACTATTGATACCATGTATAAAACAAAAAAAATATATGAGAAGAAAATTGTATTATGTTTGATACTATGTTGAAAACAAAAAAATATATAAAGAAACAAATTATATTGTTGACTGTGTATTGTATTATTGACCGTGTATAAAATATATTACACACAAAACTAATCATATAAATCACGGGTCTAAAACACGAACATATGTTATATAAAAAAAGTTATAATTAAAATGGTTAAAACCATATTTACATTCTGATAAAATATTCTTGCTCTATTTTCTATTTTCAATTAAAATTATATTTATGACTATTAAAAATTATTAACAATTTTATAAAATATTATATTAAAAACCATGCTCAAATAATTATAAAGTCGGTAGAAGACGGGTCGTTGTCACCCATCTACAACCTGACATCTCCACCTTCTATTCGTAAATACGAAAAAAAACAAACTCCTTTATCTATAATTTTGCTGTTCCAGTCTCTACCACAAAACATCGAAGTCATACGTAAATATTTATATATTTAAAATATTAAATTGTAGGTAGTATATTTTAAAAATAGATGAAAATTAAATTATGTATTTTTTTATTTATTTTATAAACCATAACATTTAGTGTTAATAGATAATAAAATATAAAATTAAATAAAATTAAAAATAAAAATATTTAGGTTTAATTTTTTTTTTGTTTTTTTATCAAAAATTATCCTACAATAATGTTAATTACATTAATAAAATAAACTATTCATATTAAGAGTTTCAATTTTAATAAAAAAGTCATTGATATGTTTTAAAAAATTTAACGAAATTTATCGTAAAAGATCAAATTGTATCAATTTTTCAATAATTGAGACCAAATTGAAACTAAAAAAACGGGAGGACCAATTTAACATTTTTAAACCAAAATATGAATCAAAAGAGTAATTAAACCAAATATTTTTTAAGATAATTTTTATTTTCTTTCTCATTATCTTTTTAGTTCTACACAAATTGTAATAATTTCTCACTCTAATATTGTAATCATTTCTTGCTCTCATATGTTTTCTTTTTGTTCTTGAAGAAAAAAAAAAGTTAGAAATAAATTCATTATTTTGCTCTTATTTCTCATTTATCGCATCACTTTCTTGTCTGTTATCTGAATAATGAAAAACATTATTTTTTATCTTATAAGCTTTTTTGTATATTTATTTTTTTATGAATATAGAAGAAAAATAAATAATATATTATTTTTTTTTATATCCGATTTTTAATTATGACTTGATTATAATATATTTTTATTTTAATAATTATGTGTTTCAATTATAAAAAAATACTATGATAAATTATTTTTTAATGTTATTTACAAAAGAAAAGTATATTGATAAAGAATAAAAAAATAAATTTATTTTTTAAAAGTAATAAAAAAAAAACTATTGATGAAAAGAAGATAAACTCTATTTCTTCATATATTTCAAAGCATTAAACTAATTATCAATTCAGTTAGAAAATTCATTTCTTAAAACATTATATTAATGATCAAATCTAATAATCTTAAAATTATATTATTTTTAGCCTCCAAAATTTTTTATCAAGTCACTAATTTCTGGTTTCCAAATCATTCATCTCATTTACATGTACCCTTTTAGAGCACATGCAATGCAATGTATTATTTTGAAATTTTAGATCACATTTTTGTCCTATTATGTTGTACAATAAAAGATCTAACCTAACTTTTGCTAAGCAGTACACCTTACAGGTTTTAAATAAAATCGTGTCACTGTCACAATTTGATTTTTATTGTATTTTCTTCGGGATATAAAAAATTGTTTTTCTTACGATTTTGAGGGGTTTTTTACAATAATTTTCTTCATGTTATAAATTATAAATGTTGAATGTTATTTTCTGTGAATTTTAATAAAAATGAGATCTTATATTTACTGTATGAGTTATTGTACTTTCTATATTTTCTATGGAATTCAACTAGCAAAGTTGCTTGATCGTCAAAAATTAAGACACTTTGAGTTATGAGCATTTATCGGAGAGAAAAGAAAATAAATAAGAATGAGTGATTAATAAAACATATAAAAAACTTAAAAGACAATAAAGAGAAAATAAAAAAATATTTTAATAATTTTGTTTTTTTATATATTTAATTATTTATTGTTGTACATTATAAAATAAATAAAAATACTTAATTTAATTTTTATTAATTTTTAATATAATATTAAACTAATTTAAAAAGATATATACAATTTAAAAAATTTTAACAATTTATACAATTTAAAAAATTTTAAAATATAAATAATACAAAAAAAAAATCAAAAAATTGAGGAAGGGCCGTGGTCGCCGTTTGCCCTTTCTAACATTAAAAAGATATAAATAATATAAAGTATTAAATGTTCTTACAAATATTTAACATTTAAAAGATTAAATTGAATTTGAACTCTTCTTTTATGATAGATTTGTTCTCTCTCTACTCTATATCACCCATGCGTTTAATATTGTTTGAAGGGTTAAAGTAGTCAAATTAATTGAAAAATTAATTAAATAATGAATTTATAATGATACATTAGGTATATCTTGACATTTTAATTTATTTATAAATTTTAGTGATTTTTTACTATTGCGATTCTTAAGGATATATTTATATCATCTTAATATTGATTAGTCTTTTTATAATATCATTAACTGTAATAATATGTATAACTGATACTCTTCGTTATAGTTGGTGGGTTGGTTGATAAGTTAATAAGATTAACAGATTTCTTTATTCCAATATTTAACGAGCTTATTTAATGTGATTTTTTAAATTTATTTTCTATTTTCTTTAAAAAAATTAATGTCCATTTTTTCTAAATTAATATTGATAAATCTTAAGAAATAACATGTCAAATACATTAGGAAAATCCAAATTTAGTACTTCATATTCATTTTCTAAATAATAGCAACATCAATTAATACAAAGAACATATATTGATCACAAAATAAACCACATTAACTTTTTTAAAATAAAATAAATATTGAATTGAAAATAAAAATAAAAATTACATCAAATAAATGTCTCACATAATAAAAAAGTCTTACTAATTTTAATAATTTTATAGTAAAAAGATATAAAATACTCTGCTGAAATGATACAGAGTATCTAGTAGTAGACCCCTCGCATTTACCACTTGAAGCAGAGCCTGTGTTTTCGGAGCTGCGGGCCCTATGATATACACCTCCACGTGTATGGTATTGTACCCAGATAAATACTCATCTTTTTTTAATTGATATTTTATTATCTTGTCATTTATACAATTAAAAATTATTTATAATATTTTTATATTATATTTATTTTTATTATTAAAATTAAATATAAATGAATATAACCATTTTAGTTTAATCATGTTAATTTTTTTATGTATTAAATACATAATAATATTTAATTTATTTACTTCATTCATTTTAATTTAAATGTAAATTTAAAATATGATTTAATAAATTTAAAAGTCATTTAAAAATTGATGAACCCAAAATTCACATGTATACAAGATTCACCACATATGATAAATGTATCTTAAAACAAACACTAAATTGAATATAAAATATTGACATATAACACTATATTGATATATGGTACTAAGCTGACAGATAACACTATTATTATCACGTGATATGATATTGTTTTGACAGGTGAACATCTTTTTAAATTAAAAGATTAAAAAAATTACCAATTGACATGTAACATACATTGTTCATTCTATATTAATTTTTAAATGATGTTAACAAAAATAATTAAATAAAATAAAATTGACAAAAAATAAGATCAAAATAAAATATTAAGACTCAATTAAAAAAACCTCAACAAAAATAAGAAACAAATTAATATTTAAGTATTTTATATAATGTAAATAAAACAATTGATTCTCTTAATATAATACATATAAATAGATATATGGTTGTTTCAAAAAATTTAATTATTTATAAAATATATCTGCGGTATATAAAATAGTTTTAATTAATTCTATTACTTTTATATCTTTCAAAAAGAAATTCAAAATTAAAATTACTAAAATCCATCTTATCCGTTCACATTCTAAATAATTTCATTCATGTTAGACATTATTTCATTACATAAACATTTTATTAAAATAAAATATAAAAAGATATATAAATCCATACTAAAATTCATCCCATAATCCATCTCATATTAATTAATAATAATTCTTTTTTACCTAATGATATTATAAAAATAAATATTATCGTAGATTGCACTAATAATTGCCCAACCACGTGAAGTCGACATATAGAGCCGGTAGCTGGTAACTGCGACACGCGTAGCTGTGGACCCACCCTTATGCATCACACCTGGCCGTGATAGCTACTCTTTCTTCTCTAACCATTTATTTTACCTAAATAATTCAAATAATAGTAATACCTATTGCTGTTTTTCTTGTCCAACATTTACCAAACAAGATCCATTATTTTTCTTGTCCAACTACCTATTTGACCAAAACAATACCGACGATAGTAATAACAAAGCTAGTTTTATTATCCAACATGTTTATTGCACCCAAATAATAATAATAATAATAATAATAATAATAATAAATAATTGCTCGTTTATTTTTAACACTCTTGCTTTGAAGTGTGCCTTAATCCATAAAAAAATTATTGTAGTCATAGTTATGTTAATCTGAGATGGGATCTGTTGGTACTCTTAGTTGGAATGACATTTATTTGGACCAATAGTTGCAAATTATGGTATTTATTATTTGCTTTAGAGTTTGAACATGTATTTAAATTAATTTCAGTCTTTACTTTTAAGTAGTATGACTATTAGGTGTACATAAATAAATTCTGAATTAAGGTATAAGGAAAATGAGTTTTATCTTCAGAATATTTTTTCATCTTTCAGAAAAAAAGAGATATTTTAATTAGAATTTCATTTTCATGGTAGGATAATTATATCTAAAATATTATCTTTTTGAAATTATTCATAATTTTATATTTTAAAAATGTTTCGGAGAATTGAAAGAACACGATATATTTAAATTATCTTTATTAGATGAAAAATAACCCAACTCCAAATTTCACATTGAGATTGACTTTTTATTTTAATTTTAAAATATAGGGTTAAAATTGATTTTTATATAAATTAAAATTAATTTATAAAACCTGTTACATGTGTTTTTAAAACACAAATGATAAAATGACTAATTTGTCTTAAATTATTTCATTTTTAAAGCGTTAAGAAAATTTTCACATGATGTAATCATCATCATTTTTATTTTTCTAATATTATTTTCAGTATAAAAGTAATTATTATACTATTTTATTATGTTTATTATTGTAATACTATTTTTTAGTAATTTAAGTTAGAATATAATATTATTATTGAATTCCTATTAGTTTTTTGTATTTTTTTGTCACTGTTGATTATAGTGCTATGTTTTATTTTATTTACTTTATATTTGTTCGAAGAATGTATTATTAATATACAAATTTATATTTTTTTTGTCCATCTTACGATTATAAATTGACATGCATGGGAATGAGAAATGACAAGCAAGAATCAATCAGTAGCAGAAGGAAAGCTTGAAGCATGGCTATGTTGTATTTGGCTTTGCTCATTCTGCTCTTTCTGTTTTCCCTGAAGCTCTTGTTCCAAACAAGAAGATTCAGAAACCTTCCTC
>Ga0214545_1003577_pt1 | contig 29513 bp, 16 predicted proteins | sample CNSS4metaG_FD_160064 | JGI IMG/M metagenome (GOLD analysis project Ga0214545, IMG submission 160064) | Root nodule microbial communities from cowpea collected in UCLA plant growth center, Los Angeles, California, USA - CNSS4 | ecosystem: Host-associated > Plants > Roots > Nodule | place: USA...
TAATAATAATATATTAATTATAATATTATTATTATATAACAATAATAATATATAATTATTAATAGTATTATTATATAATTATTAATAATATTTAAATAAATAATAATATAATAACTATTATTAATATTAATAATAATTATATAATAATAATAATATATCAATAATAATAGTAGTAATATAAATAATAATTAAATATTAATATATCAGTAATAATATTAATAATAATTAATAATAATATTATTTATAATTAATATTATTAATAATACTCCAATAAATATATATTCAACTTTTTAAATATGAAAGATAGTATCTTAGTAAGTGATAATAATGTAATGTTATTAAGTTAATATATAAAATAAATTTATATTTATTAAAACTGAAGTAAAATGTTAAAAATAGAGTGAAATGAATAGAAAAATTAATTGTTGATGAATAAAAAAAAGAGAAAAAATGATAAACAATTTTATAGAAAATAGGTAAAAATAAAAATTAATTTTAAAAAATTTAATAAATAATTATATTGTAAAGGATATAATTGGTATTATGAAATGTGGACAAAAAAGAGAGAATTCTCTTTATATATTGTTATGAGTTTGTTTGTGGGGTTTGTTTTGTTTGTGTATTGAATGTAATCTTATTTTCGTTGTTGATGAAAAATCCATAATGTATTGTAAAAGTTTGATTGTATATTGAATGAAAAAGTTTGATTAAGTTTAAGCACACCATTTTGGTCTCCAATTCCAATGTCGTTGTTCTAATTTACATTTATACTGAAGAACTAATAATAAAAGTACTGATATATCAGAGCCAATTGAATAACTAAAAAAAAAAGTGGTGGTATAAGAGACCCAATTTCAGAACATAATATCCAAACTGTTATATATCCAAATTGTTGCTTATAACAGACCCAGTTGAACAGTACAATATCCAAAGTGTTTCTCACAACAGAGCCAAAATAACCACAAAACACAAAATATTATTTGTGTATCAACAAAATAACATCACTTCATCATTACAGCAGATGCACAAAATGACAGTAGATGCACAAATTCATGGCTTCCTAACACGTCCCCTTCTAGGCTTCAGCTTTTTCCTCATTGATTGGCCTGGACCTGGTGGGCGTGATTTTGGTGTCCCTGTTGTTGGTTGGCCTTGTAGGCCAGGTTGTGATGAACCAGATTGTGGTGGACCAACAAGTGACCCAGATTGTGGTGGAGCAGTGTGTGGTGGAACACCTGTTGGGCCAGATTGTGATGAAGCAAATAGTGGTAGAGCAATTGCTGGGTCAGAATGTGGTGGAACAGTATGTGGTGGGCCTTGTGATGAAGCACCAGTTGGGCCAGATTGTGATTCAGTTTGTTGTGGTCGAATAGGACAATAATTCTTGTTGTGACCAAGTGGCCTGCATACACTACGTCTTTTACGAAACCCTCAATTAGACATTTGAGTATCATTTTTCTTTAACTCCCAGGACTCCAATCTTCTATTTTTCTTTGGTCTTCCATGCAAGATTCTTTTCTTTGTAGGCATGACATATGGATAAGAAGTTATTTCCCACACTTGGTGACCATTAATAGGGTAAACAATTGATGCATAAGTGTGTTCATATGTAGACTTCTTAAAGCAACTTGGAATAAAATCTTCTGCATTGATATTCAAAAACTTCATTGCACCTAGGGCGTGACAACATGGAATTCCATTGACACTCCATTTTCTGCACGTGCACTCCTTTTGTCAATGTTAACCACAAATTGTTCTTTAAGTTCTTATGTATGGCGGACTTCAAACAACCTATCTCATGCCCACCTGATTACAATAAAAAATACAAATATTTTATAATCACAGAGGACCAAGTAAAAGGGACGAAAGAAGGTGTCAATGTACCTTGGTAACCAATGCCTCACTAATTTTGATTCGTGTTTGAGCCTGTCCACAATTTTCGGCATGATCGAGCCCTTATAAGCTCCAATTTTCTTTCTGTTGTTGGCCCATTTCCTCATGATGTACACTCGGATATCCTCTAACATGCTTATAATGGGCTTGGTCCGAGTTTGAAGTAGCACACTATTGAATGACTCACACATGTTGTTTACCATAATGTCACATTGAGGTCTTATAGTGAACCTAAATCTTGACTAGAACCTAAAATAATATACAAAATTATTAAATCATTAATAATGAAAACAATGTCTATGTTTGACTAACCTTGGGGGAATCACAATTAAGTATTTGAATGCATCCTCATTCACCTCCTTAATTTTCAACATTTATTTCTCCTAACATTGTGGATATGTCGAATATGCAGCCATCCACATGAGATGCTTGAGATTTTTTCCTAGGAATTGCTTACAGAAATTTGCATACAGATGTCGGACACAATACCTCTGATCCACTCCAGGGAGAAGTTCTTGGATAGCTTGTAACAGACCCTGTCAAATACAAACAATTTAGTTATAAACATACTTTGTCTGAAAATAGTACCATTATGGTAGAATATTATAAGAATCCCACCTTCTGCTGATATGATATAAAGGTGCATGATGCACCTACTGCATCCCCACCCAGATCATCTATTAGAAGCTCCAGGAACCATTTCCATGAGTCCTTGTTCTCAACTTCTACAATCGCATATGCTATTGGTAAAATTTGGTCATTGCCATCTCTTCCAACTGTTGTCAATAACTCTCGTCCATACTTGCCTTTCAAAAAGCAGCCATCCACTCCAATGATAGGTCTACATGCGACAAAACTATCTTTGCATGCCTTCAGGCATGCATAAAACCTACTAAATATTACTTCACCATCAATGTTTTCGACTTTACCTTTACTGTAGAACCCGAATTTCCTCTCAATAGCTCATGTGCATAATCGTATATTGTTCTATAATGCTCTATGAATGACCCATCAACATCATCTCTTGCAATAGCTTTTGCTCTGAAAGCCATATTTCTAGAAATACATACATTCCACTTTCTAGAGACCTTGTCTCGAATATCCATCACCTTCATATGTGAGTTTTCTGTAACAGTCTTTTCCATCTTCGTACTTAACCATTTTGCATTCATTAACTTTACATTAAAGTCTCTATTGCAGCTATGCTCATCAATTATTTTCCTAAGTTGTCAAGACTTCACTAAGCATACCAATTGCACTTTCCCTTGGCACCAACACATTTGACAATAACTCTATTCTTGTCATTTCGGTCAAATCTTAAATTCTTTCCATTTGCCAATGCATAGGTTCGAATGGCTTCAATAAATTTCTTTTTCTCTATGAAATAAGTACATACTTCCTATTTGTATTGGTCCATACTTTTTGGCATTAAGAAGGTTGGAAAGCTTCCATAACTTTTTTTATCATTGTCTTCCTCATCACTTTTTGTACCAGTAAAAAATTCATCTGAGTGCCACTCAACATCAGGAAATTCGTCACCAGATCCTACTCCTCCAACCTCATCCTCATGTGAATTACTACATTGTTGTTGATTGGAAGAACATGCTCCTGCAATGTTTTTTGGAGTACCTCCATCTTCACATTCCACATAACCATCCAAAGACTCATTTGTTGTGTCACCTTCAACATTGACATCCACAAGCCCTTTATCACAAAACTTCTCAGTAGCAGTTTAGTCGTTGTATCATCACCCTCCTCATCTGACTCTTCATCATAAGCCTCAACCTCATCCACCTCATCCACCTCATGTAAGTTCTCTTCAACTTCAGCATCAATGTCCTGCACATCGTCGTTATCTATCTCTTTTTCTCCATTTACTTCACCATCACCCAACTCCTTTTCAATTTCAGCATCAGTCTCCTGTACATCATGGTTATCTATCTCTTCTTCTCCATTTACTTCACCATCATCCAAGTCCTTTTCAGTTTCACCATCACCCTCCACTTCTTTATGCACTTCCTTATCAACCACAACCCCTTCGATCATGTTAATAACCTCAGGTTCAGTCATCCTGTGCACCACATAAAGATGAACAACACCATTTATCATAGATATGGTGGCCATATGCATAGCCCCTTTGTCATCAACCAACAACACCAACCTATCTTCCAACACTGACTCACCTCTAACAGAGTACCACAACTCTTTCGGATTAACATGTCCCAACTCTCTTAGTCCATGAAGAATCTCGAAATACCTTCACGTATCAGGATCACAGAACCACGATACCCTTTCCCCATCGTCATACCATAGCTTGTCATCATTGACAAAATGTCCACTATGGTGGACCACCACTTCGAAACGCTCCTCAGACATCCAACCTGAAATTAAAATGCCCACATAATCATACACATATTACTGTCCATACCACTGTTAAACCGACAATTTAATATGGGGGACCACAAATAATATAAACTACACTACTCAAATCAAATGGGGGACCACAAAGCCATGCCCAAAATGGAAAATATAATGCTTAAACCCCAATCACACAACACTCCCACACTTCCATCGATGAAAACAAACCAAATCAAATACCAAGATCGAAAAAACCCTAATTCCCAATCAACGAAAATAACCAACCAAATTTTGAAACGAACTTCTAACCTTCACTGGAGATCACCTTCGCTCACCTTCAATACAGATCACCTTCGCCTGAAACACGATTGCAAATCACAATTTGAATTGTCTTCCTCAGCATTGCGTTCCACTCACTCGCAATCCATGTTCCTCGAAATCCTTATTTTCGCAATCCCTAATTTTAAAATCAAAATGCAGTTTTAATTACTATAACATTAAACAAAACGACCACCTTAACTAACAATTAAAAAAACATGACTGATTTTAATTAAAAAATTATTTTCCACATTTTATTGTTCACATTAAATAATAAATCCACATTAGTCGTCCACTGTAACGTGTGTAGTCCTATATAAGAAATCGTTAATCAATTTAACATTGTTAAGGATTTGGGTTTAATTGTATCAATTTTGCAGATTTTTGGATTCAATTGAGATTAAAAAAAAATCTATGAATCTAATTGAGATTTTTGAACGAAAACGTGTATCAAGGAATATTTTAGCTTTTCTAAAATGACTACAAAGAACATGTAAACGCGACGTTTCTTATTTGGCTTTGATTTTGAAACATAAGATGGTCTCTTCCTTTAAACAATTGTCGAAACAATTTTGTTTTTTCCGTCGTTCAAGAATGTTGGTAGAATTTTTAGGTCAATTTGGGATAAACAATTTCGATTTGACACTATTAATCGTTTGACCTTCAACATCGTAACCATACACTTTCAAAGGATTTAACTATGGTGCTATGAAACAGTTAAAAATTATATATTATTATTAAAAGTTATCATAAACTAAAAATTATTATTATTATAAAGTAATGAATCATTTTTAGTATGATAAATTAGTGATATTTGAGTACCCGTCATGTATTAGTTAATAAAAAATATGCAAAACATATATGAAAGTCTTATTATCATTAACTAGCAAAAAACATAGGCTGTGTATTCATATTTTTTAATTTTTATAAAAATTGAAGTTAAAATTAATAAAAAATATATAATTAATTATTTAAATAGTTATTAGATTTAAAATTAAAAAATAAAATATGTCTATACAAAACTTGAAAGACATAATAATTTTTTTAAATAATAATTAAAAATAAACTATTTATAAATAATTAATATTTAAAATAATAAAAGCATATTTTAATTTTAAATATGTTCTACGATATTGTATCATATCTAATTTATATAATATACACAAAATAAATAACTGTTATCACCATTACTATTTTTTTATTCTTTTAACATGACACGATGCAGCAGGGTTTTTTTGTTAATTGCTGTTTACTTTGAGAGATATTTTAGTATTTTTCATCTTCGTTTTTTAATTTTTAGTTCTAAATACTCTTTTAGTTTTTTAATTTTTTAGTCTTTATTATATTGTGTTCTTTTAATTTAATTTTAATTTTAATTTTCCTTTTAGACATGTTTTAAATTTTGTTAATAATTTTATTTGATTAGTATTGTTTAAATAATTAATGTCCTTGTATATATTACATGTTAGTTTTTGTTTTTTTTTTTTCTAAATTTTAAAAAATTGTCCTCGTTAAGTTAATTTTCGTATACCATGTATCAATGTTACTGTTACGTGTCAATTTGTGAATTTGTAGTTATGTTATTTTAATTTTTTTAGTTTAGTTTCTTTATTCCATTTAATTTTTATATTCATTATTTTTTTAATTTAAATTAATTAAAAAATAATAATTTTGTTCCTTTCATAAATATTATAATAATATTTTCTAAAATTTTATTTTTATTAATTATTTTATATTTAATTTAGGTATATTAAAAATAGTCTAACTAAACTTATAGTTAAAGTATTTTCAAATTTTACTTTTTAACCTGAGTTGGTTTCTGAAACCAATTTCCTTCCATTTGCATTTCCCAAAGCATTTATTTTTTCTTCTTTTTCAGTTGAACATAAAATAGATAAAAAAATAGTTTCAATCCCCACTTTTTGATCATCTATATCTAAGTTAGATACACTAAATGCAGTAATTTGCAAAAACTTCTTTTATGTTTATTTTTTTCAAACTTTTTCTTCCTTAGACTTATTATTTATTTGTTATTATCCAACTCATTAATACCGTCAATTGTATCTTTGTATTTGTAGTGAATATTGCTAATCTAATCCTTATTTTACTCTTATTTCCAACCTTTTCAAATTTTCTTTCACTACGTATCTTCCTCTTCTTGCATTCGCAAGTCTTCTCACTTCTTCTTAGCTTTTTCTATATATATATATATATTATATATATATATATATATATATATTTTTTTTTTTTTTCATGGAAGGTTTCTTAAAATGTCTTTCCTAAATTTGAAATGAATTTACACCCTTAATAATAAGTTTGTAATTCAAATACAACGTAACAACCTTGTCTGGATTATATCAAGTCGCATAAAAAATATTCTTAACTAAAAAAGAACAAGCAAAGTCAGTTATTTTAACATGTATCAATTATGTGAAATGGAAAACGTTTAATATATGGGAGAGTCCCATAACAAAAATCAAAGTAATATTCTTCCATTTATACTATTGCATTTATTTATTAGTGCAATATTAAAATTATATTATTCAAATTTGATTAAAAATACTTAACACACCTACTGCGTTTGGTTATTTATGACTGTGAAAAATAAAAGAGTATAAAACAAAAAAAAAAAGTGTTTGGTTGAAAACTCCGAAATTTGAATTGCAAGATGCAGCGAGAATAAACACGTGTTGCAGAGTAGTGCCAGAATATTAAAGTGGGAAGGAGTCGCAATTGGAAATTTGGCATAAAAATATTATTAAAAAACAAATAATAAAATAAAAATAAAAATAAAAATAAGAATAGTGTGTTTTTCCCACACACAAGGAGCGGAGGCAGAGAGAAAAAAAAGAAAAGGTGAGAAACTTCTTCGCTCGCAATTCCGAATATACAAAAACGAAGACACAACATCGCAAACACAACGTGTCTCCGCTCTTCCTTCGAACATTCACCACCTTCTTCACTGTAAGATCTTCTCTCTTCACTCTCTCATTCCCTCTCTTCTATTCCATACACACTTTCTCTCTTCTACTCTGCAACTTCGTGTCCTTCGTTTATTTAATTAATTTACTTTCAACTGTAATTACCTAATATCTGGTTGTGGCGGGAACTGGGGTTTTTCGCCGATTCTAAATTCTTCATTTGTTTCGGTTCCGGAGGTTCTTGTGAATGCGCTGTGTCGTCTATGTTTTATTTTGTGCGTGCGTTTTGGACATTCGGTGCCGCGTTTTGGTGTGGCGTTTGCGTGTTTTTTGGTACACTGGAGTTTACGCCTTTTGAGATCCCTATTGAGGACCCATTTTAGGGTTTTCTTCTATTGGGGTTTCTTCATGGGACTTTGCAATGCTTTGAGCTTTGGTTTTCAATGTAGGACCTTACGCTGCGTGCATTTATTGGACAGTATGAATGTGTGTGATTGTCTTCTTCTTCCGTTCTTGCTTTTGGGTTTTCGAACACAAGTATTGGGGTTTTGTGTTGGTTTCTTTCTTGTTGCATTGGACATAGGCTTGGTTTTGGTGATGTTATTTTTCTATTTTGTGGTGCAGATTGTTGTGGATTGATTTTGTTGTTGTTAGTCGTAGATTTTGGTCTTTGGGATTTTCTTAGGGTTCCTGCTTTTGAGAATAGTTATCGGGACGAGTGAGCTTGAATCGCATGAGATTGTGATGCAGTTGAGAGTGTGTTTCGGTGAGGGAAGAGTATCTTCTAGTTTTGGGTTAGACTGGGCTTACGTGTTTTATTTCTTTAGTTTGTAATCTGCTCGTGATTGATCAAGGAGACCAAATAAAAAGCAATTCAGGCATTTTCCCCTCTGCTTTGCATTTCTTGATAAATATTCATGGATGAATGATTTTCGTGTACGTGATTCAGACTTAAGATTCTTAGAATAAATGTAGTTCAGACTGTCAGAATAAATGCATTTCCAGTGGCTTCTGTATTGCTATTGCTCATTGCTTCTTCATTAACTGTCGAGATTCTTTTATTTTTTGCCCCCAATCATCAATTGAACTGCTAAGATCATACCATTGACTGATTTCTGTTCTGTAAAAATCTCAGTGTAAGGTGCGGGTATCGGAGAAGAACTGAGGTTCTTACCCAATGCCTCTTTTAAGGAGAAAGCCTTTTGCCTTGGCTGAGCCCCCCGAGGAATTGAAGCCAGACGAGCCTGTTTACCAAATTCGATTTACAAAAGAAATCTTTCGAGATTATCCGTATCCTATATGATCTTCAATTGCTCTTGTTTTACTTTTGACATCATTACTTTTTTGTCTTTAACTTGAAAGTGGTTAAAAAATGTTGATTGAGTTGTCCTTTTTTTAGCATCTTAGGGAAGTTGTTGCATAGTTAATCAATAATATGTCTTTGGCATTCCATCTTGGTCCCGGCAATGAGAGGATAATGATTCCTTAACATATAGCAGTGATTATTTGAAGCAATTGAATCAATACCGTCAGAGGGTTTGGATGTGTAAAGTCACTGGAAAAACTGGCTTGACTTATGAAGAGGCTATGGTGTCTGAACAGCATGCTACTGAGAAAGTTCAACAGTTTCCTAAGGAATTAATGACTACTGCTTTAGGGATTATTCAATACAGTAAGAACTACTCTCTGAGTTCTGTTATGGAGAAATATTTGTTGACATGATGATGCTTACCTTTTTTACTTTATGTATTGCCGTATAATTTTTGTTCTGCATGAATAACTCTGATGTTCTCTGCACTTCTGATACCTCCTGTGTATCTGCTGACTTTGTATGAAGGCTTTGGAGGTTAATGTAGAGGGTTAACATACAGTATATAGATGGGTTCCTATTTTGTCTGGATGTATAGTTTTCGAGTGTCTAATGAAGGGGATGATACTAAGTTTCCCATATTTATTCAGAATGGTATCATATAAAATATCCACTTATGTTTCAGTATGTGATGATGCCTCAAATATACCCTGAGTCTTGTGCTTCCTAACCTTTGTGAACTCGATTGAATGAGTTGGCTTTACAAACAAGTTAATATTTTATTGCATTAGTAAATAACTATGGGGTTGGTTTAACCTGTGTACTGCTTTGTTAAGACTTTAAGCCTATTCATGTGTACCCATAAGATTAATCTCTATAATATGCTTACGAGTCATCTTTTTATTGACGTAGAGACAGTTGGAGTTTCAGTTTTGATATATCTTTGTTTACATAGTTCTTCATTTGTGCATTATAGAAGGTCCTAACTTTTGATCACAGGATGCTGAACAGCAAATTAAAGCATGGTCTAGGTTTATCTTATGGATGCATATAAGAACTTCGGGTTCTTTCTAGACAAGTCCTTGGCGATGTAGCATAGATTATTTTTTAATTCTCCTTGTATCTGAGGTATATATTAGACTTTTGACTATTCAAGTTATGATGTTTGCAGTACTTGCTGCGATCAAATTGAAGTGTAAAGCAGTAACACAACTTGTCTGGAGTGAAGACTCCTTGAGCTTGTGTTCTGTGAACAGTAACGTAAAATAGTAAAAGACACGTTTCTAAGAATTTAAAAACTCAACTACACAAGCCATGCATGTTTAAGAGTTGCTGCCTAAAATGTTGTTGAGACATGCCAGCTGTTGATTCAAGTTTGATTATGGAACGCTCTTCATCCGAAAAATGTTGCAATACTTTTCACTTTGCGCTGGACTGATTAGTGATCTTTTTGTTTTTCAGGCATGCTCCCTTTAAAGGATCTTGCTGATTCTATTGGTGAAAAATTGCAGAAACGTTTGTTTGTCGGTGCTGAGCTACATGGGAAAAAGGGTGATGGAGTACATCCATGCAGAATATTAAAAGTAATTCAGAAAGGAGTTGACACATTCTGTTATGAGGTAGCTTGGCTTGACAAAAACAAAAGTATAAGTGAACAAGCTGAACTCTGTGCAGAAGATTTGGTGCATAAGAAGCCGCTTTTTAGTAGAAATATTTTGAAGTCTTTTATTCGGGAATCTACATGCCGGAATGCCCCATGGGTTTTACATGATGAACTAGCAAAAAGTCATGGAATATCAACTGACATTCCTGAAGAATTAAGAGGGAGGGTTTTTTACAGAGATGGACTTTTGATTTGCTCCAAGAAAAGGAAAAATGAGGTAGACCGAATAAGGGAAACATGGTGCTTCTGCTTCACTTTTTTTTATAGAAGTATAATATTATTGATAAATGACAAGAACACGGGCTTAATATTCTAATATATGGCTTTTATGATTGGTTTGTTATTTTGTTAATGAATTTCATTGCATTATTATCTGTATCAATTCTAGGAATCACTGGAAGACACTGATAACAGTAAAAGGAAGAAGTTGAATGGGGCACAAGTTGATGATTCTTGCCAAGAGAAAGGTAGAGTTGTTTAAATCATTTGTTTCATTATACAGTACTTTTATAAGGCATGGATTTTTGGAATTCAAATTTCCCCTCGCTCCTTGTTGTTTTTATTGGGTGGTGTGGAGACTGCAGATGCATCTTTTCTTGTTGTTTACCTATGTACTATGTAGAAAGCAGTTTCTCTTTTTGTTTAGAAACTACAATGCTGTGATATTTTTTTCCCCTGTACTTGGTATCGGTATCATAATACAGACTATCTCTTTAACAAAAAAACCTTGAAACCCCCTTTTCCCTTGTGATTTAATTTTATTGAGAAGGATTTTGAAACTGCAAATTTTTCCAGAAAATGCTCAACAGAAGAATGAAGCTATCAAATACCCAATTGATGATCTCTTGGTGAAGCCTGGTCCAGACGATCCTGTTTTCACTGATCGTCCTTCTCCATCAAAAGACTTCAACATTCCAATGAGTTGTGTTGGGGATCTCTTAATGGTTTGGGATTTGCTTAATTCCTTTGGTAGACTGTTACACCTTTGGCCTTACTCTCTAGAAGATTTTGAAAATGCAATCTGTCATAAGGATAGCAATGTGGTTCTCCTTGTGGAATCTCATGCAGCACTTTTTCGATTTCTCATCAAAGATGGCGATGAATACTCTTTGGCTGTGAAGAACCAAAAATTAAAGTCTAAGGTTATCATCTGACTTGCATTTATCTTTTTCTAGTATTAGTATCAGTAATAGATAATCGTTCATATTTTGTGAGATGGCTTTGCCCTGTTGAGTATTTCTTCTTCCTATGTCTGGTATCTTTGATGATTTGGGTAATGCTTTTCTCATTATTGTTTTTATTGTGACAATATCTCATTCACTTTTATTTTCAGATTACAATGAATAATTGGACAGAATATTTATGCTATTTCCTAGATGTGATCAATATTCCTGAACTGCGGCACCATGAAGCAACTATAAAACGGGGACATTATGGCCTTGTAGATGTCAGCGCTAAATTAGAAATCTTATCCGAATTGGTCAATCAAGCCCTTGAAACTGCAATTTTCAGGGAAAAGTTAGATGAGATTATTGAACAGCGGCAGGCACTTGGGGCCTCTAGAAGGGAAGAGTGTAGGAGGACAAGAGAAGAAAAGGAGCGGTTGAAAGCTGAGTCAAGAAGCAATGGATTTGTGGATGGGCTTCTGAATGGTGCTAAAGTCCCAACGAATGATAATCATGGTATACAAAATGGAGACATGGATGAGAAAAGTCTTGTAGAGATAGAACCATCTGGGCAAAACGGACAAATGGATAGAAGGTTAGATTTAGTCCTGTGTGCTGTTTCTGCTTGCCAATTTATATTTATGAAAATCGTCAATTTGGTGGGTATCCATTTCACTTTATTTCCTTTCAAACCTACTTTGTAGTGAGATCAAGCCTTTACATCCTGTTTCAAAAAAGACGCATAAGAAGCTAAATTCAGATCTGAAAGAACCAACTAAAAATGGAAAAGAATTGTCCAGAAAGGAATCACCAAAACAGTCGAAAGCTGATAAGGAGGATCTGTCAGAGAAGAATAGTAAAGAACAGAGGGTGCTGCCTGTCTCCCTGTTTAGATTGTTATCTGTTCTTTAAATTGATGTTTTATTGACATTGCCTATTGCACAGAAAGAATATTTCGAAAAGGAGATGGAGAAACGATTTGTTCGTAGAAGTCCATTAGGTAAAGACAGAGATCACAATAGGTATTGGTGGTTCCGCCGAGATGGGCGGATATTTGTTGAAAGCTCTGACTCCAAGGAATGGGGATACTACAGCAGTAAGGAAGAGGTACTACATGCTAATATTTTTTTTTCCCTTTGTTATTTTGTTTTGTGAATATTTTTCTTTTCTAATTCTCTTTTTTCGATGGCTTGGTTGCTTGAATAGCTCGATGCATTGATGAGTTCCCTGAATTGCAAGGGTGAGCGGGAAAGGGCACTGCAAAAGCAACTACAAAAATATTATACTAAAATATGGTGAGTTAGATTTGTTTTTCAATATATGAATACCCTTTTCAATATATATGAATACCCAGATAGTTTTTTCTCTTGTTTTCTATTTTCAATGTATAATACCTGGATAGCTTTCTCCTTTGTTTTGTATTTGCACAGTTAGTTATATCTTAATGCATACTTCACAACAGAAGCCTTGGTTATTGGGCTTGTCCAATATGCACTTATACTTCTAAGGTCACATGTACTGTTAGCTGATAAAAGTAAATGCAGGAATAAATCAGAAATTTGCTGGTGCATGTGTGATTTTAGATTGATACTGTTTTTATGAAGAATGATCTCCAAGTTTGGCCAATCCATATATTATGAAGTTGTCAGCTGCGGCTCAAGTGAAATGTGGTATACTCTAATTTATTACGAATGGAGTTATATCAGTGACGGTGATAGAATAGATAACACGATTTCCGTCAATCATGTTTACGATTTAGATGCTGTGAATTACCGCACTATAGTTAACTGAATAATTGAATGTGAAAGATAACCATGCAAAATTAAGAGATGTGGTAGTGAGGAGAGTTGAGGAAACGAAGGTAAGTGTAGTTTATTATTTAGTTTTTACCAAAAAGCATGCGATTCTCTATTTTTTTTGGGATTCAAATTTACTTTTATAGTTCAAGTTTGTTGTAGTTTATCTAACAAACATTTGAATTATATAGGAATGTTTAAGAAGATTGAAAGCTGCCTCCGTGTTATCTTAATTAACTCTTGGATTTTATTCTGCAATTCTTCTCATGACTTTTGTGATTCATTCCTTGTATTTGTATGTTTACAGCTCAGAACTCCAGAAAAGGTCAAAGGATTTGATGCACAGGATTATAGATGAATCTGTACTTCGTAGGTCTACTCGTGTTAGAGCTCCACCTAGGCAGAATCCAGCCAATGCTTTCCTCAGATATGTTAACAAGTGGAAAGAAGAATAGGCTGTGGTAGGAGCAAATACAGTAAAACTTAGAACTTTCAAAGGAGCGAGTTTGATCCATTGCGTTGACAGTAGTAGAGACCAAGTAGTTTTGCGCTCCATTTTTTGATGATGGACAAGCATGTATGTATAATGCTTGTTTCAGAAATTTTGTACATTACTTATTCTCTTCTTCAATAGTAACTGAAACAGGTATAAGAAATTATTTCAGAACTGCCAGGGATTCACAAGCATTCCGGATCTGTCAACAAATCTGTCTCCATTTTGACTGATTATCAGTTTGAGCGGATGCAGCTATTACCGGACGGGTATATCATTAAACTAGGGACAAATTTACTCAGAAAACTGTCTTGGCCCTAACCTTTTAAGTTGTATAATACCAATTTTTTTTGGTTAGTTCTTTTTTAATTTTATTTGAGAGTTTGGTTTTGAAATAATAAATTAAAATACTTTTTATTTGTTTTGAAACTATAAAATATTCTTTCTTTAAATTTTTATTTTGAAAATAGTGACACCTTTTTTCCATTTAATTACTATACTGTTTTTTATACTCTTCAATGTGTAGAAAAGTATATTTTCCTCTTTTACATTAAATATTCTATTTTAGTAGTCTTTCTTGTATGCGTTATTGTTACTTTTAAAGGTTACGACTTCTTTCTATATTTATTTGAATATTATTGGTTTAGGTTTTTTTAGCATTCTATAGGGGACTTATGCAAATTAAACTGCGACCCTAATGATTACTTTTTTATCGCTGGTTTTTATATATTGTATTTTTATTTTAATTTTCAACGTTCATTTCTTGTGTTTTGTTTTCTACAGTAATGATACTTTTCTTCAATTTTTAACAATTTGGAAAACAATTCTTTACTATTTATTTATTTCTACTGTAAAAATAACAGAGCGACTAGTATATGGATTTTGATAAAATAGAATTTTAAATATCAATACAATTTTTCTTTAAAAAGATATTTTTGTCCTTATACAGGTATATCAATATCTTAAAGGTTTCAGTTTAAGCTAATCTGACTCCGCCGAGATATAAGTAAAACTTGACCGAGCTTCTTTTCCAAAAAAATTGAACTCCAACTATGCTTACATTTCCTTTTGAATGGAATTAATTCTGCAAAATAGTTTTGTTAAAATTGATTTTCCAGTGAAATTGAACGTTTTTAGACATTTTTATCCTAAGAAGTTTGCTTTTTTTATCACTCAAAGAAAAGTCAAACTCCAAATTAAATTACTTTTAACTAGTAATAAGCATGAATACATAGTATTTGATGGAAATAAAAGAGAACAAATAAATTTTCAAGTAGTTAAATTTATTAAATTAATTTTCGTTACTTTTACTAATATCTCCATCATTCTTTTCTCTTTTAAGAATAAGAAAAAATAAATAATGATAGCCTCAAAATTTTCAAGGACAATCACTAATATTTTCTCAAAATTTGGTGAATAGGAAAATTTAGTACCAAGTAAATTTCATTGTTTTAAAGTGATCTGTTTAAGTACCGGCTTTGTAACAAGGGAATTCTAAAAACAACAAACTTCGTAGACAATAGCCTAATAAATAACCGTCCTAAACATCTTGGTCAAACAAGAGGCAATAGACAACTGATACGCATTGCTTATACATACATTCAACACATTTTTTTAACATGGCAATGATGAGCATACAGAGACCATTATTCTTTCACCTTGCTTTACGAAGCAAAGCAATGGACAAAAAAGAAACAGTTTTTATTTGAACACGCCCCTGCAATGTCACATAAAAAGACATTTCTCCATTTGTGTTCTCAGGGCACCAACACCTTGCAACTCCAAACCACATATACCCTTTTGGGCTGTGAGAAGCAGAGCTGATGCTGCACAAAAGCACTTCTGAGAACATACACTCATATAATCTCAATCACAGCTCGCCCAATAATTTTTCCTTCATTGAGATCTTGGAATGCTTTTGCTGCCTCCTCAAAGGTGTATGTTCTAGAAACAGCATCGTCAAGATTGAATATACCTGTTTCTGCCAATCTAATTAGTTTTGGAAGATCTTGCCTCGCTCTGCCTCCATACGAGCCAATAACTTGTATCTGCTCAAATACAAATTTAATATGTTTAGATTAAAAGATAATACAACCATCAAACATTGCACAAAACAAAAGGGTGTGTTTGGTTAACATGCTTCATCGACACTGATTCATTCTAAATAGAGGTAGTGGTTAATGTTAAAGTATACATACATACATACAAAGAACATACCTTTCTGCGAACAAGCCGATTTATATCGACCTCTCCTAAAGAACCAGCTTGTGCCAGTCCAATCATTACGGCTTTTCCACCATCCTTCACACTTAGTGTGCACTGAGCAAATGTTTGTGGTCTCCCCAAGGCTTCTACAGCAACATCAACACCCTTTCCACCAGTAATTTCCTGTGTGAATTATTACAAAAAAAATAAAAAAGGGTGTCTTCAAGTGATCAAATGATGCCATTGTCATGATGGTTTGAGCACACCGGTAGACCTACGTGTATATGAAGGTATGCAAGCGCATCCTCTGGTTTTGTTAAAATTATCATATGTCTAAAAAAAGTTTATTTTGCCCCCTCTCATCTTATTTGCTTTCCCTAATTTTGTCTCACATAATTCTTTATTTTTACTTTAAAAGGTCATTGAATTGAGATCCAAATAATTTCTATTTGTCCCCACTAACTTAGAGTCTTAGATCCGCCAACGTTTGAGCTGATGACATGTCTCAGCCAATAGATAGAACGTGCGTGCGGGTGTGAAAAGGTGATTTGGCAGACTACACAAGCCATTAGGTATGTCAAGGTTAATATAATATAATATAAACACGAAATCAATGAGCTTATTTTCTTTTTAAATTTTATTGAAGCAGCAGTTACTTAAAGGGCTATAGAAATTATCAAGCAAATTTTGTGATTCAAGGTATATGCAATTAAGGAAAATGTAAACAGTGTGACAAAAGAAATATGCATATACATTTATCTTTTCAACGGGATCCTCCTTTGCTGAATTTACGGTGTGAGTAGCACCAAATGTCTTTGCTTTCTGTAGCTTTTCATCCTGAACATCCACAGCAATTATATCCGAAGCACCAAAGGCTCTAGCTATCTGCAAACAACTGGAATGAGTGATATAAAGTTAAACGGGAAAACAACTTGATTAGAGCCAGTTGCTCATGGCCAACATAGGAAACCTACCAATTCTGTAAACGAGTATCAACTGATCTAGTGACCTGAGGTGTTTATAATTTATACAAATCTTCTTACATCTCAGGTTCTCAGAAGCCAAGTTGCTGGCACATATAATGTTTTGAATAATATCAGACTCTTAAATGTATATTGTTCAGAACTAGTTTTCAACAAATGTAACTTAGGCCACATAGAAATAATCAGTTGTGAATAAAATGGTTATTATTACAAGCTCCAAACACTTAGGCTTGACCATATTTAGCAGAGGTAACATATACAGTACCACAAACAAGAGTTATCTGATTTTTCTTGTTCACCTAGATAATTTGAAGACAAATATAAAGTGCAATTGGTACAGCAAGGTGAAGATTTATCAGCACACAAATAATTTGAAGATTGATTATTTACCTAGAACCAACACCCCCAGTTCCAATAACAGCAACAGAATCACCAGGACGCACTTGAGCTGCGTGAGCCATAGCACCGTAAGCAGTAAAAACAGCACATCCTAGAATTGCAGACTTTGGATATGGCAATGATTCTGGTAGTACAGCCACTCCATTTGCTGGCACAACACAGTATTCAGCAAGCCCTCCCATACTGTACATGTATACTGGTTTTCCTATTAAAAATTGCAAACTATTTTCAGTATTCCAATCTTGAATGATTCCATAATTATGGATAAATACACTCTAAGAACATATATATTTGTACAAGCTGAATATAAAATACCATAGTTCAGAAAAAATGGGCATTATGGACACACCTCAGTAGCAAATTATAATCCATTACAATTAAGCTTGCGTAAACAAAAATACTGAGAGCTTGCTCTTATTCCATGAAAAAGGAGGTTGACAGGCTTCAGGATTAGTAGTATGTGAATACTATCAAGTACTAACAAGTGTAATGGTGATGCTGCTTGAGTTGGATGATAAAGAAAATATGACAAAGAAAGTCAAATTGGTAGACTTTTGAATAATATCATAATCACTACTGCAGCAGGGGGAAAACTATCAATTTCCATAGCCAGGCTTGAAATAATAGCTAAATGATACTAACCACTGTTTCGAAGAAATAGTCTAGTTTCACCATCATAGAGGGTTCCTTTAGCCCTGTTATAGGCAAAGAAAGCTTCACACAGATCATCATGACCCTGCATACCATTTGGAGACAACATCAAGGGCTGAACAAGGATTCATGTAATATAGAGTGGAATAGTAAGCAATATTACCTTTGAACAGTAGGAGCAGTTGCCACAAGGCATGATGAAGGATCCAACAACTCGGGACCCTACGGGAAGCCTGAAACAAGGAGATTCTAGAATAACTATTTTTTTTTCAAACAGTGGCACAAATATGTAGCAGCTAAAGAGTTTCACATTTCCAATATCTTTCACCTTTCAATTGTTTTGCTGTCAGATTGTGGTCCATGTTCAACAACCTCACCGGTAATCTCATGCCCCAGAACACAAGGACTGGAAAACGGAATTTCACCTTTTATAACATGCAGATCAGAGTGGCATACTCCACAGGCTACATCAATAACCACACCAAAAGACAATTAGATCCAACAATAAGCAAAATGTTTTTCTTCTCCTTTGGACTCTAGGATTCCTCCACACAGTGTTTTTCTTTTACTTCGAAAACAACCATCGAAAGTAGTGGTTATGTAAAATGTTGTATACTCTACAAGCAGCCTTCAAGTTTTTTCACCCCCTTTCATTTCTCACTTGACATCTCTAATCATATCAATGTATAACCAAATTGAACGGGATGGAGTTAAAAAGACACATTATGGCATTAGATAATACTGAAAAATTGAATTTTGGGGGGAGACCCTCGTTCCCATTAACGTTATGCATGCACAAGAATTAAAGGGTACCCTTACCCTTGGTTTTGATGAGAACTTCACCGGCCTTGGGGCGAGGCATGTGAAATTCCTCGATCGAAAGAGGTTTATTGGGTTCCCAATACACAGCTCCACGCATGTAAGACGGCAACCCGCCACCTCCACCACCACCACCACCAGATTGGCTATGAAATGGAGAAACAGACTCCAAGGAAGGGTTATGGATTGAGGAATGGCGAGACAACACACTCCAAGAAGATGCAAACTTGGTGTAGTGGGTGATGAGATTCCTACGAACCATGGCTAAGGCCATTTTGTGAAATTTCTGTAACAATTTGCTGCGAGGGATCACGACAACCTGCGAGCACTGAGTGAGGTGAATGATGATTACTGCTCTATAAGAATTATATACTAAATCTAAACAACAATGGAGCACATCCAAACTTGACATGCCATCGTACCCCAAAATTCAACCCAATCTTGACAGCAACTTGTTAGAAAAATGCCAAATCCGTGGACCTAGTAAAATATTTTTATAATCCATTATGACGATGTCTGATTTTTTTTTTCTTATAATGCTTGAAACTGTTAATAAAATAAATTTGGCATACTTGAAACTTTAAATATTATCCTACTAACAGTGATTTACAATTTAATTACCTTACTATTGAACTGATATTTTTCAACAGGTGAACCATTATTTACTCTTATCCTTTTTGACTGGGCAAGCAAGTATACGAACGTGATATGATTCACATTTGTGATTTTTAAAGAAATTTTGTTAGTCCCTCAGATGTTATGATTATAAAATTTCAATCTTTCACGTTTTTTCAAATTCTTCAATTTATTATTAAGTGTTTCATCTTAATTTCGTTCAATCTTCATAAAAAATACAGAAAAAGCTTATTATTATCGTTTTCAAATAAATTAGAGTCGTGTACGTATATTGAAAAGACAATTTTCAGCGACAAAAAGAATTAGAGTCGTGTGCTAATTGAAACACCAATTTTCAAACCAATTCCTTAGTTTTTTTTAACCGAACTCCATTGTTTTCTTTTCCTATTCAATTCTTTATATGAAACAAATTGTATCCAAAAAGAAACCTTTTTCGAGAGTGTGTATACTTTTCAATTTAACATTTAAACCAACCATTGAAGCTATAAGTAAGTAGTTAGTAAAATATTCAGAGAGTATTTTAGGAGTAACATTTGGATAAGACCAATATGGCTTGCTCGGATAAGATAAGACATGGTGCCACACAATGTTTTTTTATATATAAATAGAAGGAATGGGTGAAGCTTATTAAATAATAATATAAAATGATTAATGAGTAATTATGTTATCCCTAATTTCATTCCGTTAATTAAAGAAACTATTCAATAAAAAGTGTAATTAATTAATTAAAAAGAAAGGGAAAACTATAAATTTGAAATAAAAAAAAAGTAAAAAATAGAAAGAATTTACTTTCACTTATAATTAGTATTATCTTTGTGGTATACTTTAAGAGGAGAGGAAGTTTGATCTAAGGTTGTAAATAATTTTTAAAGGGATGTAAACTTCGTTGTGACTCTATACTTCCAGTTAACATTTTTAATCCTTACGAATTGGTTAATCTTAAGTTGGATGAGCATCTCTTGATTCCTTTCATAAAAGGACAATATAGAAGTATTTATCTTTACTTTTTTTTTAATGATATTTATTGTTTTGATAATTTGGTTTTATATTAGTTTATGTTTCTTATAAATAATATTTATCATTTTTTCTTAATAAATTTACTATGCACAAGCTTATTTTATTAAAAAAAATACGTTGGGATATATAATTAAAATATAGCATTTTAAAATATTATCATTAAAATTTGAATTTTGTATCCTTACGAGCATTGAATATATGGTGGTTTACCTTTGTTAAATATTAAATAGATATTTTTTCTATATATCAATAATATAGTAATGAATTAATATATATATATATATATATATATATATAATGATTATCATGAGCTTTTTATAATTAAAACCTTTAAATTCTTGTAGATATCAAATATATGGCTTAAATACCTTTTTGGTCCTCATTTTCGTAGTGTTTGTTGCGGATGATCCTCATTTTGACAGAATGTTTAAAATGATCCTCATTTTTGTCGAATGTTTAAAATTCGTATTTTATTTGGTCATTTTCTGTGACGCCGTTTAAGTCAGTAACAGAGAACTGAGAACTATATAGGTGACGCTGTTTGTATTAGGTTGCATTGAGGTGTGTTACGTGTATTGTATAGATGGTTCCGTTACTGATTTAAACAGCGTCACAGAAAATGACCTTGCGAAAATGATAATCATTTTAAACATTCGGTAAAAATAATCGGTAAAAATAAGGACCATTTTAAACATTATGTCAAAATGAGGATCATCCGCAACAAACACTACGAAAATGAGGACAAAAAAGTATTTAAGTCTAAATATATAATGATCTTTTAACAAACAACTATTACTCATAATTATTTTGTAGGTTTTTAAACCGTTATCATTAATATTTATTACAATATTTATAACTTTAAATGTCAAAAAAAATCCCAAAATCCAATGTTTTTATTATTCTATAAATTGATTTAAAAATATTATTAAACAAAATACATTTTTTACTTACATAACTACATTTTTTTTGTTACAAATGAAAATATGCCAAATTGTTGATCCTAATATATACTTTCACAGATATTTATTTTAAATAAATAATTAACAATTAGTTTAATATTTTGTCCAATTTAATTTGATTTATAAGACAAATATTTTAAAATTGCATTTATTTTTTCAAATGAGAATAACTCTTATCAACCATATGGTAAGGATCTTTTTGAATTAGTAAGTCTCACATGAGGATGTTTTTCTTTGGTACGTAATTCAGGGAAGGTAAATTTTGAGTAATAATATACTTTAGATACCTATTTTAATCTAAATTTTAAGTGAGTGAAATAAATATAGTCACACTGGGAGTGCTTATTTGTTTTTCAGATATACTATGATATTTTGATACTTAAACAATTTTTACACTCATTATATATATATATATATATATATATATTATTAGTTAATTTTTATTATATATTTTTTCTTATAAAATAAAAATATGTTTTTCTAACAATCATATTATCTTTAAAAACGAATAACACAATCAAAGGTCAGGGAAAAGACAAGTGTATTGCGAATATATTGCAGAGGACCATACCTGACACGTGGAACAACCAAAACAAAACTCAGTAGCTAATGATAACTTCACCCTTCACTTCTTTTCGGTGACACATGTAAATTATGGACACAATATCTGTTAAATAATTTGATTAGACAAAAAAAAAGGTAATTTAAATTAAATTGACCATTCTTTTATCTAATCTATTTAGTTGTGATCTAATAAACTTAGGTTGTTCTACGTTTATGAGTTGATTTATTTTGTTTAAAATAATAATTATATTTTAAATTTTTAAAAAGTATTATTTTACTTAAATATATACATATATCATATAGTTTATATGATAATTATATAAATATAAACACATATTTAAATTAAACACGTAAATTAGTTCCATTAACGTAATTTTAATTTTATAAACACTTGATTTATTTTTTAAAATAGCATGCTCCATTCTCTCCTTCCCTTCTTGAGAGAACAAAAAGTGTCCGTAATCTTACACAATTAAATAAACACTAAACATAAAGGTAATGAAAAATGTAATGTTACAAAGAATCTTTATTTTTTGTATGCCAGTTTGGTATTAATTTAAATTGGAAATACTAAACAAGCTTTGTATCATACAAAGTCTGTATTATATAATTTGAGAACAAATTTTATTTCTAATAATAATTATATTTTTTTTAAAGTATCTATGGTTTTTGGTAAATACAAGAAAAAATGAATTAAGAGCTAAGAGTGCATGTATTAAAAGTTACTATTTGTGAAATTGATTTTAATTTAAAAGATGTTGCCAACACCTTCGTCGTGAATAAATTCATTTTTGAAAAAATAAATGAAACAAATTTAAATAGAACTAGAAATATTTTTTGTTTGTTAAATTAAACGATATATATTATAAATTATTTCAAGTTATTATTAAAAATATTAATAAATTATTTTAGGTTATTAATGATAATAATACTGAATTATATTTTTTTATTTTTAAATAATAATTTTAATTTTATTTTAATATCATTTTTTATATTTATGTTAAAACGATAATTCTATAATTCAATCTATTAAAAATATAAATTTATTAAATTTTATTAATTATATCATAAATAAACTTTCTTCTTATATCCACTTAACTCATTATTATTTATTATTATAAATAACCACAACTTTACTCACAAATTAACACAAATTCATTCTCTTAAATTCACATCCAATCCAAATTTAATCACTCAATAACATGACTTGTTAACACTTTGTTAATTCTGACTCTCTTACTTTAATAAGTACTTCTTGTACCAGTTAAGTGATATAAGCCCCATTTTTCCTTTCAGCCTTTAAGAGTTGGGCCTGACCTTTTCGTAGGCCCAAGACTAACCCACTAAGGGACCCCAATACCCCTTTCAGCTCACTCATTTTGCACTTGTCTCCTTTTCAAAAACTGTCTCCCTCCCTCAAACACTCTTGACTCCAGCTGGATCTTTGCTAGGGCACAGAGATTTTTCCATCTTTGAGTTAGCTAAAGTTATTCTACCTCCAGGTAAGTGGAGCCTTAGAACCTTCTTCACTAGTCTTCCCTTTTTCTGTTGGGAAAGTTGGTTTGGTTAGGGTTTAACCCCACACTTCGTCTTGTTCTATTTTTTTTCCACGTTTCAGCTTACCACTCTAGTTACTAGAGCTATGGTGCTCCTTAGCTTTGGGTATGTTTGCTTTTGCTGTCCTAAATCCAGGTAAGGGAAGCTAGGTTTTTAAGTTTAAAGTTATTCTTGCATGTTTATGTTCTGTTATATGTTGTGGGTGCTTGAATGGTGTTTTAAATCGTGTGCCAATGGCTGGCTTGAACTCTTTGGATGTGATCTTGTGTTATTTTTTTGCCCTGCATACGTGAACAATGGGGGAGAAATGATATTTCTGCCCAAGCGAGCTCGTCTCGCCTAGGCGAGAATAGCAGAAGCTCGCCTAAGGTTTTCCCTCGAGCGCTCGCCTAGGCGGCCCATTCGCGTTTTGAGCGACACACCGTCTCGCTTAGGCGAGAAGGCCTTGCCTAAGGAGAGCTTGTGAAATCTCCCAGGGGCTGCTGTTGCAGTCTCGCCTAAGCGAGAGCCTGCAGCTTAAGCGAGGCAACTTCCCTTGCCCGAGTGAGGGCTCCTAGCTTGAGCGAGGCTAGTGCATTGGTGCGTCCTGACACTGTTTTCTTGAATGGTTAGATGATTTGTTGCATGTTTTGTCTAGATTACTCTTCCTAAACATGATGTACGTGAATATGCTTAGTTGTTAGAATCCTATGAATGAGATTGGCATGCTTGGTATGAGATTGATCGTGAAATTGTGGGTTGGTGGTGTTTTAACATGAGAGTTGGATGAATGAAATAAAAGTAATGGAAATGGTATGAGAAACATGGTTTTGGTTGTGAGATAGCGTAATTCCATGAGTCTCGTGGGGAGATCTCATGGTGGTGTGGAGTGTATATAATTAGGATAAGGATTCAAGTAATGATCACATCCCGAAACTCTAAAGGATCAGTGAGTCTCATGTAGAGCAAACTGATCCAAGTGATGAGAGTAGCGGGAGACCCTAGTCTTTGGCAGAATAATGACCTTAGATGCTTGAAGGCTAACCTTGTGTGTGGTAGGGTGAAACCCATTGACAATGGCTCTGCAGAGCAGTAGAGGTCACCACAAGGGCAAGCGTCCAGTGAATCCGATCTTATTATATTTATCCGAATAATTGAGAGTCATATTGTCCTGCTTGCTTGCCATAACATGATTCAGTGTGCCTAATGTGTTGTATACTTGGAATTGTTTTAAGTACCTGATTGTTATAATATGTTCAAATAGCTTACCCTTTCATTTTCGTGTTCGTGCTTGTCTTTCTTTTTTTTTTGCGATGATCACCTTTTGGTGGGAGCAGATGAGAGAAACGTTCAAGGTGGGTCTGGTGGTAGCAGCAGTGCAGCTTAGAGTATCCTATTTTTTGTGGCTCTTAGGAGTAGTTTCACGGTTATGGGCCTTTTTGTAACAGTTGTCCTAGTGGGAACCCCTTTTGCAAACTGTTATACTGTCAGCTTTTAGACTCTATTTTGTTCATGGCATGGTAGTATGTCTAAGCTTCCTTCCCAGTACTCTTAAGGATGACTGTATCAGTTAATTTTCTTATCCTGTTCATCTGATTGCTCCTTTAGTATTATAATTTTGTGATGTTTTATTAAGTATATCTATTATATTTAAATGGGATGTGTGACAATTAAAAGTAAAATAAAAACTACAAAAGAACTAAAAAATAATATAAAATGGTATAACAAATTCATCTAACCATTCAATGATTAAGAACCATCTTAATATATTTTAAACACTTATATTAATTACATACGAATAATTTCAAATTAGAAATAACTATTCAAAACCCTCAATTCAAAATCAAAACCATATAATTTAGTTCACTATAACTCCATCCAATTTTAATTAAGAGACAAAGTCAATACAATCTAAAAAATAAAAAATAAAATCAATTCAATATACATATAAATAACTATAATTAATTAGCTTTGCTCTTCGTATCGTGAGATAACTTGCCTTCTAAACAAAATAACTCGGATTTTGAAAGTTTTAATCCATCCTAACCAACTTCTTCCTTTGATCATGTCATCATTATATTCTTCCTTTGTAGTTGATTAAATCAATTAAGATTTATCTTCCAAAAATTCTAAAAATAAAATTACACTAAAAAAAATACAACTTACCCAAATTTTGATAGAGTATTTTGATTAATTGACTATTTACCTCTATATGATATATATATATATATATATATATATTATTTGTAAAAGAAATACCAATCAATTGAAAATTAAATTCTCTAATTAATTTTAGTAAAATCATATCTATGATATAATAAAAGCAAATACTACACTAGTTTATATTGAAAAATAAGATAAAAATATTTTATACTTTTAATTTCTAAATATTATTTTTTCCATTTTGATTATCAACTATGATTATGATTACGGATATAAAAAACTTCATACTTGTAAGTATTCATAGATAAATTACACAACGGATAAAAAATAATATTGTAAATAAATATCTTTCAAAAATAACGAGTATGTGTATTTTTGTACATACGTATATATCCACTATATTTTAATTTAAATTAAAAAATTTTAAATATTAATATATTAATTTTGAATGAATTATTTTTCATTAATTAATTTTAAAATATATTATTTTTTATAAACTATTATTTAAATAAATTATTTTGACTTTGTATAAATGATATGTATGATGTTTTATTTGAATTTATAATTAAAATATATAATTTAATATTAAAAAAATAAAAATACTTACCTAATACTCACTGACTTTTATTAGATATTAATAAAAAACACAAATATCCGCATAACCATAACGAATTTACAAACAAATATACAACATATACGAACATATACGAGACTATTTATCCTACGAATTTTACTCGTATCCTAACCATTCCATCCTAACCATTCCGTTCCCCAATCTGGATAATATTCCGACTAGATATCAACAGAAAAAGGGGCAAAATTAAAGATTTCAAGATTTTTTATCTGATTAAAAACATTTCTCTAATAAATGACTAAAAACTTGAATCACACGTGTCGTCAGGTAAAAAGGATGAAACACATGCGAGTGAACAGAAGAGAGGGTGAGGTTATCAAATTGCAGCTTCTCCTTGGAAAAGAAGATACAGCTTTGGAGAGAGGAACGACAAGACAGGGACAGGTCTCGTGGCGGTGTTGTAGTTTGTTCAATTACCTTAACAAACAACAAGCACAAACCAACCCGAAACCTTATTTTTCAGTATCTTTTCTCGTACTGTATTCATTTCTTCGCACAGCACAATTTCATTCATGTCTTTGAGAACCTGGTTATTTGTCACAACTCTAACTTTAGTACTCACTTACCCAATTAACTATTTCATCATCATATGTTAAAAAGCTCTCAACTTTAAAGCTAACAAAAAAAAAAGCTCTCTGGGTAAGAATAAAGCAGCAGCTAAACTGATCTTCCGGGTTGCAATTGGAATGCTGAACTTCTCTCATGTTCATCAGTGAATCATTGGTATCTTCCTCGTGATCTTTGTCTTTATACCAGGTAAAAATATTTTTTTTATTACTACTGCTGTTGTAATCTTTTCTCCATGAATCATTAATGCTTTAAGTTTTGTTTTAAGGTTTCACTTTTTACTTTCACTGTCGTCTTTGATGTGCCTTAATCAAGATCTGATCATTTGGGTTGCGGACACGAAGATTATAATTCGTTCTCATTTTCCTCAGTTCCATTTCTTTGAACTGATATTGTAATTGGGTTAAGTGCTGAACTATCTCGCCTTAAATTTTTTGCTGTAGCAGGTCGCTCATGTCATACAGGTGGTTCAGAATTTGGTTGCTAGGCATTTAGTTTAACACTGTTCTTCTGATTCTGCCACAACATGTGAGTTTCATCTCTTGCTGAGGTCACTTTAATTATCCTATGTTGGATGATGTTTTATATAGAACAAATTCTGAGTCTTGTGATGGCAACTTTTTTTGTGTGTTGTTGATCAATTAACTTGGACTTCCCTTGTGAAATTATATATACAGTGGCTAACAGTCTTATGCAATATGGAATCCATGTTTTAGTTTATAGTACTATATTATGTGGTGCTATTATGCTTATTCTCTGTTTGGTATTCAATTTGGATTAATTATTATTTAAGGTTATATTTTGTCTCTTTGCTGATAGATCTCGTTTGTTTCTAGTTAGCGAAAGTGGATCTAATTTAGTTTCAATTGATATTTACTCTGATCAATGTTTGCTTTCTAGTCTGAAGTATCTTATCAATTTTATATTTTATTGAATTATGACATTTTTTATGCAGAAAAAAGAAATGGCAGCTTTGGTCATTGCTGCAACAAGCGAGAAACTAGCTGAAACTGATTGGATAAAAAATATTGAAATCTGTGAATTAGTCGCTCATGATAAAAAGTACCCCACAAAACTTTATTTTCGTTATGCGACGTTCAAGTTTTGTGGTATCATAAATGTGCCCAGAGTAAACCTGGGCTACAAGTAATGTGGATGTTATTGACCATCCTTTTTTTTTCCTCTGAATATTCAGGCAGGCTAGAGATGTCGTCAAAGCTATAAAAAAGAGGTTGGGTTACAAGAACCCTAATATTCAACTTTATGCAGTCTTGGTGAGTATAGCAACTCATGAATTTGTCTGTTTATAGTATTTTATGTGAATTTTCTAGATAGTGTTCACTACACCCACAACTTATATGAAGATAATTTGGCATGACATTTTTCAGCATACCTTAAATGAAGATTGGCTATGCGATTTTCTCTTTTTAATATTTCTATTACTTAGTTTCTTATACGACTGTGTAGTACTAACTTGTGTATCATCTGTTGATTTTCTAGTTGCTAGAAATGTTGATGAACAATATTGGAGATCATGTTCACCAGCAGGTGATTGATACAGGAATCATCCCTATTCTTGTAAAAATTGTGAAGAAAAAAGTGAGTTTTCTCCACAGACTATTGTTCTTTATCAAAGTTATTTTTTCTTACTCCCTGTTTCTCTCTCTCTCTGTTTTTCTCTTCTTCTTTGCATACAGTCAGATTTGCCTGTAAGGGAGCGGATATTTCTGCTACTAGATGCCACACAAACATCCCTTGGTGGTGCTTCTGGAAAGTTCCCACAGTATTATAATGCATATTATGATTTGGTGGTAGGTACAGATACGTGAAGTACAACCCTGAGATTTCCTTATGATTCTGATATATATATTACTTGATTAGTAAGTGGCAGCTAGACTATTGTCTTAGCAAGTATGAAAAGAAGTGAAGTAATTTAGGCATTATGGGTTTTATAATGTGAGGTTTTAGTTTTTACTAGAAAGAGTAATGAAGTAAGAAGCTGATATTGCACACCCTATTCTTGAATTCATGTTTGAAGAAGGTAGTTAGTGCTGACTTGCATATGCTGAATTTGGGTATGGTCACCAGTTCATATGGTAGTCTTTGATTTTGGTTTATGAAATGCAATTATAAATTTGTAAAGGTTATATTAGAAGTTTGTATGAAGTGGGAAGAATGATATCAAATTTTTTAGGTTAGTAGATGATGGTATTTTTCCTTTATTGGTGGCCCATAAATATGCTGTGAATTCCCTTTCAAAGACTTTGAGAATCTGCAATTTTTTCTATTAAATTTCTCTTTCTGATATTTTTTCTACCGGAATTATAGACAGTCATGACTCTCGCATCGCCTTTCTCTCTGTGTGTGTGTGTGTGTGTGTGTGTGTGTGTGTGTGTGTGTGTGTGTGTGTGTGTGTGTGTGTGCGTGTGTGTGTGTGTGTGTGTGTGTGTGTGTGTGTGTGTG
>Ga0214545_1003578_pt1 | contig 29512 bp, 12 predicted proteins | sample CNSS4metaG_FD_160064 | JGI IMG/M metagenome (GOLD analysis project Ga0214545, IMG submission 160064) | Root nodule microbial communities from cowpea collected in UCLA plant growth center, Los Angeles, California, USA - CNSS4 | ecosystem: Host-associated > Plants > Roots > Nodule | place: USA...
AAAAAATATAAAAAAAAAATAAATATATATATATATATATATATATATATATATATATATATATATATATATATATATATATATATACACTAATAGTAATTTGTATGTCACCCCATAATGAACATTATAAACGATAAATCTACATCACCATGGAAAAATATATTATTTCATATGCCAATCATGCATAACACCAATACCAATAGCAAGTAAAAGAAAAATTGAGATGATCTTAATAAGGTAAGAAAAAAATATCTAAATTATTTGGTCGTTCAGTGTAGTCCTTTTGGTCACTTGAGTTTATTTTATAACTTCAATAATGCTATCATTATGATATTTAATGTTATATGTCCAATAACATTCAATTGTATATTTAGGAAGAGGTAGAGTTGTAAGAATAAGAACCCTCCTCTTGCTCATTCATAAAGTAATGATTTCTTCTTGCATTACTTTAAAGTTAACAATTTTGTTTGACAATCTTAATACACGATTTAGGTTGAATGAGGCAACTTATTGACGTAGCAAAACTCTTTTACGAAGGGGATACATTTTCATAAGAAAAAAAAACATAAAGAATAATGAGTACTTGAAGATTGGCCAGTAGCTATAATGATGTAAAAGTATTTTGAAAACATTTTAGCAAGTTGGCTTTTGATGTAACATATTCTTAAAATAATTTGAAAATCATTGTAGCAAATGTGACTTTTGCTTAAAACAATGTGATGATATTAAACTCAATTTAAAATAATAAGACAAAATATACTATTGAACTTAATTTTTAATTTTTATATTTTAATATAGGTTAAATTATATTTTTGGTCCTCATTTTCGTAGCAAAATATCAATTTGGTCCCTCAATTTTTTTTTATCTCAATTTGGTCCCAATTTTGGGAAATTTGATGCATTCAAGTCCTTTCCGTTAGTGGTGTAGTAACGACATTAAATGGGGTGTCACGTGTCAGTTCCGTAATTTTTTTATTTTTTATTTATTTTTATTTTTTTTTTAAATTTTTAAAAAAATTTAAAAATTTGCCATATGTCAAGCTGACATTGTGTCACGTGGCAGTGATAATGTCACATGTCACAATTATGCCAGATGTCATTTTCCTATTCTCAATTTGGTATAGTATTTTAATTTTTGTCTCAATTTAGTCCCAATTTTTGAAAAAAATTGTGCAATTTTGTCATTCTCCAAATTGAAACCAAATTTAATTTCTATACAAATGTGCACAAATATTTTTATCAAAATTGATATTTCAAGTAAATATTTTTAACAAGATTAAGTTTATTTTAATTTATATTTTACATTAAACTTTATTTAAAATTGTTTTAAAGTTGTTAATAAAAAATAATGCTAATAACAAAAAAAATCATAAATTATATTGATATTTTATTACATCATACTTTAATATTGTTTTTATTTGAATTTATATTTTAAATAATTGCATAGTTTTAAAATGTGTAAAATTAAATAATTTCTATACAAATGTTTTAGTTGGTGTAAAAATAACAATTATATAATTTACGAAAAATTAACTAGTTTATGTAACAATAAAAAGCAAATAAATTTAAAATTTGAAAATAATTTTAAATAAAATTGAATGTGAAACAAATTTAAATAAACTTAGTTTTGTTGAAAATATATAATAAAAATATCAATTTAAATAAAAAAATTAAATTTAATAAAAATATTTGTATAACATTTATATAAAAGTTAAATTTTGTTCCAATTTGAATAACTATATTAATACGTTATATTAATACGTTATACACCATATCTATCTACTCTTTATATGTTGATTTTATAATGTTATTAGTAATTTTATAATATTAAATCGAATGTTACATATATAAAATTATTTAATATTTCATTTATGTAAATTAAAATTAGTATAATAATTTTAAAAGCATACTAAAATATGAATTCTTTTATTATCTTGTGGTAGTAGTTTAATATTTGAATATATCGATAAATACAATTATAATATCTAATTATTAATAAAAATAAATATTTTGTATCTAAAATTATCGAATATTCAAAAGTAATATTGCTCTAATTTAATATCCCCTGACCGAACACACCTCGTAATGGTAAAATATCCTTTCTCATTTCCTACAACAATCCTAACACTGCGTGGAGTCACTCTTCAACGCTGTACCAGTTTGAAAGTCCTTACCTTTTCTCTCTAGATTCAGATTCTCTTCATGGATTTCATGGTATCTATTCTTCCCTTTGTTAGGTTCTTTTTTTATTTTTTTATTTTGGGTTTTAATTTCCTTTTGCAAAACTAGGAGAAGCTGAAAATTTGGAAGAAAAAAACAGACAAAGAATGTGAAGGCCCTCCTGTGTTGTGGTTCGAAACCTCTGTCTCTGTTTGTCGCCGCTTCCAGTTTGAACCCCATGGCCAACTCTCCGTATTCTCCTTCTACTTATCCTCATTGGTGCTTTCAATGTTATTTTTTAATCAGAATTATAATAAAAATTTGTATTAAAGGTCGATATAACAATACCAATTGCGAAGGTGAAACTCCAATTTTGATTTTATAACAACACCACAAACATCTATTGAACTTCATATAGCATTGTTCTTCTTATTGGTCGGGAGACCTTGCGCAAATTTAAGGAAACTTTCCACAAAGCTGTGATTCAAAAAAATTAAGTAGCTAAAATTTGTTCCCTTTATTTTTCACTTTTTCCACGGAAATGCATTTTTTTTCTTTTACTTTTAAGGATGTATCTTATTTCACTTTGTTTTATGTTTCCAAATATTGGTACAATGGTGAAAACAGATTGTGTATTTCTTAAAAATGTCTTTGCTGCGCTGCCTTACAACATTTATTTTTGGTTTTTCTGTAGGTGACTACTATTGGTGATTCTCGGCCAATATACCACAAGATTGTTGACTCATTCCTGAATAAATTTTTCCCTTCAGGATATCCGTACAGGTTGTATGTTCTTTTCCTGAGCATGTTGCGTGCAATGGTGATTTATTTGATTAGCTAATTCATTTTTTCGGTGTTCGGTTTGCAGTGTGAATGAAGGTTACCTCAGATACACACAGTTTCGAGCACTGCAACACACTGCCAGTGCAGCTCTATCTGTGTTATCGACTCAGGTCTTCTTCTAATAACTTGAGAACATCAGCAAATCATGTATCCGCTTTCCTAATGACTCACGCTAGATTCTTTTAGTTAAAACCTATTTGCTCCTAATATTTTGTAGAAACCAGCTGGACTTGGGTTTTTATTATTTTTAAGTAGAGGTCGCTTCCTTATTGTAAGCTAATCCAAACATAGTAGATGTTGGCATGTGAAGGATAACTATAGTTGGTGTATTACTTTATTATCTCATTTATCGTAACTAACATTTGACTATAGTTTGTACCTTACTCAACCTTACAAAATTAGCTCGGTGAAGATTGCACTCTAATTATATATTATAATTTGACCTTATTTTTAGTAAACGTAGGATCTTCAAAACATCCCATCACGCTAATGAATGAACATCTCTAGTATGAGATTAAATATCTGTGGGTGGTCTAACCTCATAGCAGTTACATGATAGTCCCAAAGAACTTGACTAGGATAGACTCGTAATGACATTGATACCATCTTAATAAGTGAGTTTATGACTAACTCAACCTCACAAACTGATTTGTAATATGAGGTTTGCACTTTATTTTAATATTATAATTTGGCCTTCTTTCTAGTGATGTAGGATTTCCAATGAGCTCTTTGCTAAACTGCAAGGTTAAAGCTAAGAGCAAAAGGAAATGTTAGTCAAGGAAATTTGAAGAACAGAGGAATACTTAGAGTCATTTATCATGAATAGTTACACATTGCTTAAAAGAAATGAAGCTAAAACTAGACATTATAATGTAAGAGTACACAAATTTTTCTGTTGGCAGAAAGAGTATTTATTGCCATAAGTTGAAATAAGAGTTGGAAGAGAAGTTGATGTGGCATAACAAGACAACTAGTGAAGTGCTGGAGTGAAAGAGTCCAGCAAAGATGATGTGGCTATGATACAACCGGTGGACCTATTTTAATATATTGCAATGCGTATATATGGAGCATGTTCTTTTTCTATTAATCAACTATTTTCTTAGAAGGATCCTTAAGAAAAATTGAGTTCTAAGTGAGTCTCTTTTAGCCATCCTCCAACAAGAGTCTTAATTGGGAAGAAGGAATATAGAAAATTAGAGCACTAAGCTTTCATTAATATTTGAAGTTGCCATTTAGTTTTGTTAGGAAACTAAATGTATATGTGAGAAGGAAGAGGACAAGTTGTTAGTTGGGGGGTAGTTGGTTGGTTAGGCAGTTGAGGTTAAGGTGTGTTAGTCTTCCGTGATAGTCATCCCTGATGGAAGACTATTTAAGGGGAGGTCTGTGTCTGAGTAGGGGGGCAGTTGTTGTATGTGAGAGTTAGTGACAGGATCCTTAGAGTCCTGTGAAAAGGGAAGCATTATCCCTTGGCAGTATATGTTCACGAACTGTACAATAACCAATAAAAGAAGTCTTTCAGTCATTTTCTCTGGTGTGAGTGTTCTTGGTTACTGATTTGTGCGTCAGTTTGGGGTTCTTTAATCAAAGAATCCTAACAAGTTTCTTTTTATACAATAGTTTGTTATAAGGAAGCACAAGGAGGGATTAAAGGGTGTGGGGAAGGTTAACTTTTACACAAAAGAGAAAGGGGAGAGGCAAGTTTGCTGGAGGGAGTTATCCTTCTTTATCACACTGTGTTCTTAGTCTTTGTTCTGTATCACTGTGATTTCTAATCAGATCCGGATTCAATAGCGATAAAAATCACATTTCTGCAGTCACTGCTATTTGCTGCAGGCTTGCGGCCCACTCCTGCACAAGCAACTGCTGTTAGTTGGGTAATTTGACACTACTTTGCATATGACGATTTCACAGACCAGTTATTGTGCCATGTATTTAATATATAATTCGTTTCTCTTGCCAATATTCAGATTTTAAAGGATGGCATGCAACATTTGGGGAATCTAATATGCAGCAATTTAGGTGCAAGAATGGATTCTGAGCCTAAACGTTGGAGAATTTTAGGTTTGCATTGAAGTTGGAACATTTTCGCTTTTTCTTATTTTAGCTCTTATTTTTCATATTCTATGGTGTATGACTTGAATAAGCCTTCCATCTTGCAGCTGATGTGCTCTATGATATAGGCACTGGTTTGGAAGTGCTTTCTCCCTTGTGTCCTCAGCTCTTTCTTGAAATGGCTGGCCTTGGAAATTTTGCCAAGGTACACGTTTTTATTGAGTTTTTAAAATTAATTTTCATGGTTGCATTTATTGAGCTCATATTCCTCTCTCTTATTCTCCCTGTGAAGACTAGGCTACTTGAAGTAGCTCTCTTGTTTATTGAAGGTGATAACTTTTAACACAATTGTTTTTGGATGGTGGGTGATAACATTTATACCCCTTTTGTGCGGTTGAGTTTCCAAAAAGAAACACACTTGATAGCCCTGAGATCTAGTTTTCCCCTTCCATTACTATGAATATGCATAAAGGATACACAATCAAATATTCTAGGTTGGAGTTTATTTGTAGGGTCTAGGTATGGATAGAACGAGGATATGACTTTCAGTGGGACTTTTGGATCCTAAGATTTTAGAGGGTAACTTATTGATAAGATAAGTGGCAAAGATAAGTGGTAGTAAGAAAAACTTCTTCCCAAAATATCTTAGGAACATGATATTGAAAAATAGAGCTATAGTTTGTTCTAGTAAGTGTCTGAATTTTCTTTTGGCAATGCCATTTTGTTAAGGTGTGTTAACACATGAAGACCTCATTTGATAGAAAGAGTTGAACTCAAGATTAAAGTAGTCCTTGGCATTATCAGAACTAATTATCTTAATATTGGCTCCGAATTGATTCTTAATTATTTTGACAAACTGAATAAAAACAAAACTAACCCCAAATTTGTGTTTCAATAGAAAAATTCAAGCCACCTAGGTACAATCATGTATAAAGTTAGGTTTAATAGCCTTTTTTGTCTCAATTTTTGTTGGAATTATTCAATGAGGTCTCAGTTTTTTTCATCTCAATGTAGTCCTCATTTTTGTTAAAAAAAGTCAATGTGATCCCTTTCGTTAAATTGATACTGACATCATTTAGAGGGTAACAATGTTGCAATGTAAATGACATGTGGCATTGTAAATATTCAAGGTGGCTGCCACATGTCATTTACATTGTCACGTTGTTACCTTCTAAATGTTGTTACAACCAATTTAACAAAAGGGACCATATTGACTCTTTTTAACAAAAATGAGAACTACGTTGAGATGAAGAAGAATTGAGGGACTGCATTGAATAATTCTGACAAAAATGGGACCAAAAAGGGTATTAAACCTGAAATTTATCAACCATTTAGCATGTCATATTAGGGGCATTAGTTGGACCTCATACATTTGTATGAATAAGATTAAAAGGGATATGACTCCTCTTATTGCAAATGGGAAAATTTACACACTTATGTTAGTAGACTCACCGCACAGTAGAGAATCTCTACCTTTAAGTTCTGAATCAAAGAAGGAAAATTAATTTTACAACTTGAAATGAAGTATGTCCCTACCGACAATGGTATAGTTGAGCTTTCTCTTTATTGGTCATAGTGGATTCAGATATGAGAGAGTGACTATTGATAGACTGATAGACTAATTAGAGTTTTCCATGTAGTAAAGACCATTTCATTCTCTAGCATATCTAGTCATATGTTGCTATATGATTTTCATCTGCTGTGGACATTCTGTTCTTGTTAGAACATGGATAATATGTGGACAAGTATTTGGGTAGAAGGGTCATATGGTTAGTGGCTCCAGAGTCTATTATCCAATAGTGAGTAAAAGGTGTATCTTAACCTTTGAGACCAAAGAAAATGGAAATTTACTAGAATATGTTAAAGAGATAGTACATGTGGGCTTCTCCAATTTTCTAAAGAAGGATGTTGCTCTTTCTATATATTCATGATTCAGTTGGATAGAGACAAATTATTCACCTTGTCTATTAACAATGTGTGTTTGTCCTTGCTCTCCCCTCTTTAGGACCTCATTTTTTCTCTCATTCTCCGTTTTGCCCTACTTTTTGCCCCATTCTCCTTTGTGGCCTGGCCTCCTTTCTACCCTAATTCTCAACTTGGGGGTTTTCCATATAATTTCCAGCACGTCTCCCTTGTGTGACGTGGCTTGATGGAATAGGTATACCAAACCTCCTCGGATTTTCTTCATATTTGGAATCCCGTTTTTTCTTTGGTTAGAAATCATTTTTGTCACTCCTTCAACTACCATTATTGAGTTCTCAGTAGTTGTTTGGAGTCTCCAGCATCAGTCATCTCCTTTCACTTCGGATAATGGATACCACTTCATTAATCCCTTGAACCTTCTCTTTTCCCAAAATTTGGACTTGGACCTGATCATATTTTGGATTCAAGCCTACCAAATAATCATAGATTCTATCTTGTTCAATATACTCTTTCAGGATTTGAGTCTTTTGGACACTTTGCTTTTATAACTAGTGATTTACATCATAAATTTGAGCAGCATCCTTGGCCTTAAAATAGGTTTGTCTAGTGCCTCCCAAATTTCCTTTGCTGATCTAAGAAACATGCAGGTATCACCAATCTCTACAACCATTGAATTCCACAGCCATGCCATGATCATGGAATCTTTCTTCATCCCAGAATTTGAACTTGACATCATTTTCATGAAGTGCATTATTAGTCAAGTGATTAACCTTACCTTCTCCTTTTAGTATGGTCTTTTAGGATAATTTTTTTCCATTTAATTTGTAAGCAGAATGGACATTCTGCAATTCTCTGGCAGTCTAGGATCTGTCCCCAGTTTCCATTCTTGAATTCTCAAACTTAGTCACACAAGGGGACTATGCAGCAATAAAGGCCACAATAGGGATCAGAGAGATGCAACAATGAAGGTTGTAACTTGCTCCAGGGTTAGCAGCACTGAAGGTTGCATTTGAGGGTTTTATAAACATAGTTAGAGACTCCTAAAGATCAAGAGCTCTGTGATACCATCTCAGATTCAAAAAGAATAATATATTTCTTCTATATTTGAATAATGAGGCCTTTGGATCTATAAATGCATGAGCCTGCTAGTCACTTTAGGAAATATAAAGAGTTAATTCTATGAAAACAAATCCCTATAATTATGGGATTGTTTTTAAATACATAATCCTAGTATTAATGGCAAGATACACAATAATAAAGAATAAAATTATAGTAAGGATAAAATAAATAAAAAAAATCTAAAATACATACTAAGATACATAATGAGCAGCACAGTTTTAACAGTTGACATACAAGTTAATAAAATACTACTTTCTCATTCTCATTCATGCTTATGTTTGTCATGATAGAGAATATTTTTTGTTCGGTAAAAGTAACTGTTCATTAAACCATTCCATGTTGGGTATAAGCTTACCTTTCCATTTATTTTGGAGTCAACAGGGAATGGCAGTTGTTGCATCAAGAGCTACAAGATTACCTATATATTCTTCATTCGCTAAAGAAGGAAATCTAAGTGACCTATTTGCTAGAGGGGAGGCTATTTCAACTCTCTTCAATGTTGTTGGAATTGGAGTTGGAATTCAATTAGCATCGACTGTATGTGCATCAATGCAGGGAAAGGTATAGACCCGTATCAAAATTTTGAGCAACATATTATGTAAAAGTTATGGGATTTTTGGTAGATCCTGTGGTAACCATATTGGTTATTTTCCATTAAAAGCATTACTAAAAGAAAATAACTTTATTATTATTGGATAGAAATAATAGTTTTGAATTTGTATGAATGCAAACTGATGGAATATAAAACATTTTTTTATTGTTAGTTGGTTGTGGGACCTCTACTATCATTTATACACATATACAGCGTTACTGAAGAAATGAGAGCTACTCCTGTGAATACCTTGAATCCACAAAGAACTGCATTGATTGTGGCTGATTTTCTGAAGGTGTGGTCTGAGTTTTTGTAAATGAACTCTTGGTTTCCATTCTTTATTTGTGAAACTGAAATGCTGTTGGACTTTTGATTGAGTACAAGCCAGGCTGGAAACGTATCAAGCCCAGCTGATCTAAGATATCGAGAAGATTTGCTATTTCCTCGGAAGCTAATAGAAGATGCTGGAAACGTAAGAGCGGGTAGGGCTTTGCACAAGGCAATTAGGCCTTCAAAGCTTATTGAATTAAAACAAGTATTCCCTGGGGAGAAGTTTCTTTTAAATGGTGATAATAGGTGCATTGATATGGTGTTGGAGCAAGATGCTATTGGTGAAGATGCATTGAGAGGGTGGCTAGTTGCTGCATATGCTGTACAATTTGACAAGTCCTCTCATGAGCTCAGTAACAGTACCCTGCTGCAGGCCTATGAGAAAATGAATGAGGTGTTCCCTGTGTTTTTGAAAGAATTAGAGTGCAAAGGGTGGCATACAGATCGTTTTCTGGATGGAAGTGGGAGCCGCTTTGCATTCTAGTGTTCAAAATTTAATACAGATAGTGGTTTTACTTTAGTACTTTTTTTTACCTATTCTGAGAGAGTGGGTGCATTGCATGCATGCCCTTGGTTTGTATGTAAAGGGTCAATAGTCCATATCCTGCAGAATAAAATTGAAGTTCTTACTACGGGATTAGTAAAGACACTTCAACATTTAACTAAGTGGTATTTCTATAGAAAGATTGTTTACTTTATTTGATTCTATATATGTTATATGAAATTTGTTACAATTCCACGTGGTTTCTAGAATACGACTAAAATAGACTGTACAAGTAAGTACAAGTATTAATTCACAAGTGATTTTTAATTAAGGGTGTCAAAGTAAACTATTTCGGCTTACATGGGTTGATTCATTACGGGTTGGATTAAAAATAAGTCAGCTCAATCTGGTCCAACCTATTATGGATTGGTGGGTTAATGAGTTAACTCACTTACAAATATTTTTTTTTTTTGCAATTTATTTTATATATTTATTTCAATAAAATAAAAGTGTTGACTTGATTTATTTATTATAATAGAAGAATCAAAGTTTTCACCTAATTTTTAAAATATTATTATAAAGATAATAGTTAAAGATTAAAGTATCAACGTATATAACTTGATAAACAAATAAATTAAATATTCAAACTATTCAAATATTATAGAGTAAGATTCTAGTATTTAAAAATATTAAATTGTGAACCTATATAATTAGAAGTAGTAAATAATTATAATAAAAATATTGTAAAATTGTAAAAAAATAATAATAATGTTGTTGTTGGTGGGTTGCGGGTTAACCATTTTCAATCCGGCTCAAACCCGTTTAATTCGTGGGTTAAGTTGGGTTTAGTTCAACTCACTTTTGAAAAAAATGAAATTTTCTCAATTCAACTCGACTTAAATTCGTGGTAAACTGGATTAGCTCATAGATTGAAATTTATTTTGACATCTCCATTTTTAATATGATATCATAATATTATTTCAGTGATGTTTGTTATGTCTTTTGTGATAATAGTATTTACAAAAGTCAAATGTCATATTTAACATTTATCTTGTTGAAGATTTTACATTATTTAGGGCTACAACTAATAATAAGAACAAATTATATTTTATAAAGGCTTGTAATTTTTATAATTTAAATTAAAAAATGTTAATATTTTTTAAATTTTATTTATCTACATTAGACATTTTTATTTATTTAAATGGGATGGTGTAACATGCGAATTAACAGTCATAAACTACTAGAAGTATTTTTCTTACTAATATTATTTATAATAATATTTTTTTTATTTATATTATTACGAATATTATTATGATAGTATTATTATATTAATTATTATTATTATTATCAAAGTTGTTATTATTATTATTATTAAAATTATTATATTAATTTTATAATTTAAATCATTAAAATAATAATAACAATACTAAATTTTATTATTGTTATGATTTTTATTATTATTGATGTTATATCAATTAAAATTTACATTATTGTTATTATTTTTGTTGTTAGTTATAATTATAGTAAGAAAAATAAATTGTTATTATATTATGATTATTAACATTATTATTAGTATTATATTATTATTATTTCTATATTTAAGTAATTTTTTGAATTCAAATAATTAGTTCCAAAATTAATAAAATAATAAAATTGAAAAAATAATATTTTTCATCATGAATAATTATTTATATTTAAAACAAAATAATAATAACAAAGGACATTAAATATGTATATCTCTTCTTCATAGTTGTTATATTATCATTATTTTTTTTTGTCACTGGATAATATTATTATTATTATTATTAATAATAATAATAATAATAATATAGATAGACAGATATTTTATTTTTATTTACTTCAGAATCATAACATTTTTTATTTGTTTAGTAGTTGATTTATCTTGAAATATTTCATCCAGAAGTAGTTACAATAAATAAATTAATAAAACTGAAAATTATTTTTTATTATTATAATAATTGTACTATATTTATAATGGTTATTATTATTATATTTCTATTAACGTATTATTATTATTATTATATTACTATATAATAATAATAATAATTATTATTATTATTAGTTTTATCAGTACGAAATATTATTTTTATAGTGATATTATTATGATAATTAAACACTCATTTTAGTTTTATTTATTACCAATCTTATTTTAATTATTTGTAATTTTTTATTTATTTGTTATTTATTTACTGATACATTTGAGGATTATTTGAATTCAATAAATAGTTACAAAAGTAATAAAATAATAAAATTTAAAACAATTTTTTTGTAATGAAAAATTATCTAAATTTAAAATAAAATAAAATTAATAGGATATAATTTTAAAAACAAAATAGGACACTAAAGATATGTATCTTTACTTATATGTATTATTATTATTATTATTATTATTATTATTATTATTATTATTATTATTATTTATCATGGGATATTATTATAGCATTATTATTATTATAATTATAATAATAATAATAATAATTATTATTATTATTAATATAGACATCTTATTTTTATTTAATATGGGATCATATCTTAATTATGTGTATTTTTTAATTGTTTTATTGTTGATTTATTTTTAATTCTTTGAACTCAAAAAGTAGTTACTAAAATTAGTAAATTAAAATAAATAAATAATATTTTTTTATAATGATAATTATATTGCATTTATAATAATTATTATTATTATATTACTACAGTGATATTATTATTATTGTTATTATCATGGGATATTATTATAGTGATATTATTATTACTATTGTTATTACTATTTTTATCATTACCATTATTATTATAGTTAGACACATATTCTTGTTTTTGTTTACTACAAGAGTATATCTCAATTACTAGCACTTTTCATTTGTTTTGTTATTGATTTATCTCAACATCAAAATAATTATTTAAATTTAAAAATTAATTACTAAAATTAGTAAAATAAAAACACTGATAAGTAATTTTTTTATATGAATAATTATTTCAATTTAAAAGTGATAGTTAAGAAGGTAAATTTAAAAAATTAAGAGAGGACACAAAAAATATGTATTTTTTATATATATAATTATAAATTTTTGTCACTAATATTAGTGTTAGTATTAATATTTATATTAATAGTTTTAGCATAAATATTTTTATTATTATTGATAATGTTGTTATTATTATAAGTATTTTTTTAATTATAAAAAATTGTTATTGTACTACATAAATTTATTAAAAGACTCCGTATGCATGGGTCATAGACCAGTTATTTTAAAAGCAATGTTCTATAAGATTACATCAAATTAATAATGCATCAAACATTAAGTTTTTAAAATTAAGATATAATTAATATCTAGGCTTAATTATTCTAAACATACCTAGTTTTGGTTCCAAAATTTTAAAAATAGTACTCACTTCTAAGTTTCTGTCCAGCCATGCAAAATAACTAACATTATTACGAGTGAATACCAAATACTGGAAGCAAAAGTATTATTCTCTTTTTTATATGTCAGAAGATTGAAAGCCAAAGAAAAAAAATACGTACTTACTGTCTTATTTTTTTTTTATATCAAAACTGATTAATGTAATATCGACTTTATATTTTTGTTAATAGAAATGAGGTATATTTTAATATGTTATTGAGCAGTCAAAAAGTTTTTATCAAAAATTTGAGATATATAATATCCATAAATTAATAATAATAATAATAATAATAATTATATAATATAATAGATATTAAGGAATAATATAATTTATATAATATAATAGATATTAAGGAATAATATAATTTATTAATATCAATCAATAGTAAAATAAAAAATAATAATTTGATATAATAAAAATATATAGATTACACCATAATCAAATATTATACTCAAAGATCAACCTTATAAAACAAACCCCTGTCCTCAAAAATTTTTCCTGTGAACCAAGTAAAATAGCAAATAGTATGAGTGAATACCTCCAGCAAGACTACGTCGTTTCGGAGGAGATCGGCAGGGGAAGATTCGGTACCGTTTACCGATGCTCCTCGGCGGACTCCGGCGAGTCCTACGCCGTTAAATCGATCGACAAGGTAGCCATAACTGCCGGCGGAGACTCCCTGGACACCCAATGCCTCTTTACTGAGGCCAAGATCGTTCAGCTGCTCTCCCCTCACCCTCACATCGTCACTCTTCACAACCTCTACGAAGATGAAAAGCACCTCCACATGGTTCTCGACCTCTGTTACGAACCCACGTTTCATCTCCAGGTCATGCCGGAACGCGAAGCTGCTTCGATGATGTGGCAGCTCATGAAAGCCGTGAGCCACTGCCACCGTTTCGGTGTGGCCCACCGAGACATAAAGCCCGACAACATTCTTCTCGACAAGGAGAATCGGCTGAAGCTAGCCGATTTCGGCTCGGCTGACACTTTCAAAGAGGGCGACCTCATGAGCGCGGTGGTGGGAACACCGCATTACGTGGCTCCGGAGGTCCTCGCCGGAAGTGGTTATACCGAGAAAGTTGACGTGTGGAGTTGCGGCGTGGTTTTGTATCAGATGTTGGCGGGGGTTTTGCCCTTTCGAGGCGATTCCCCTGTGGAGATTTTTGAGGCTGTTCTGCACTCCAGTTTGAGATTCCCAACCTGGGTTTTCTCTTCTGTTTCACATTCCGCCAAGGATCTCCTTCGTAGAATGTTGTGCAGAGAAGTCTCTAGAAGGTTCTCTGCTGAACAAGTTCTGAGTAAGTTTTGGCTTTCAAAGAATATGATTAGTTACAGAAATTACAGTTTAAAGGATTGCTAATTTTTGTTTTTGAAATTTTGCATGAACAGGACACGGGTGGTTTAGCATTATTCAACAGAGTGACTGATGTATGTTTTGAAACAAGTTGTCTAATGTGGCTTAGTGAGAAGAGAAGGTTTGATGTGTAACTATATAAATTGCATATTTTCCTTTCATCAATCTAACTGTATAATTCAATATTTCTACAGTAAATAAATTTTCACATTATCCATTACTCCCATTAATTCTAGCGGAATCTATTGCCATTTTTTTCTTTGTGGTTAAGATAAAATTACATTATGTCTTTCGTATCCGTTTCTTAGCATATCTTACGTGTGTTTATTTATTTTTATACGCCTTAATTTAGTTTTTATGGAAATTTGATGCACTAATTTTTTTTTTCAGTAGTTAACACCGTGCTAAAAATACTATACGTTAGTTCATGATTTGTTTTTATTCTTTTTAAAAAATACAAATTTATCATATGTCAAGTGATCGTATTATATAATTGTAATGATATGAATATGACGTGATAATAATAATAATACATGTCACTATCACGTCAATAAGTATTATCTTAATCTTAATTTAATCTTTAAATTTATTATTTTGATTCAATTAATTTCTATTTTATTTAAATTAAATAATCTTATCTTTCTTTAAATTGAAATTAAAATTTATTTTTATATTAATATTATACCGAAATTTTTATTTTTATTAAATTTTTATATCATCATAACAGACCCACTTCTAGCGTACCAATGCATAGGTGTATAATGCAACATGACTCCAACTTGCAAGATTACATCTCACACACATTCATCTTATATAGATATTCATATGTATTCACCAATTCAACCCATGCCAACACTTGAATTTAACTACAAGTTAATCTTACTCACAAAAACTCTAAAACAACAATCATTTGAATTCAAAACAACAACAACATCGCATTTAAAACAGTAGCAGTAACATTGCTAAAAAAAACAGCAACAATAACATAGCTAAAAAAATAGCAACAGCAGCATCGCATATAAACCAACAACAACAACAAGAATTATAATTTAACAGAGGTAGCACTGTATTCACCCAAACTTGTAAATGAAATTAACTTTTTCAATCTACATATTCTTAAATATTTAATGCAACACTTTTCCTTTCCTTTTTTTTAAATAATATATCTTTTTCCTATATAATATATTACTATCACCTTTAATTTTCACTCATACTCAAGATATCAAAGGTAACGTCAACCTCCCCTGCTCCCAAACATATTATAAGAAAACAATCTCCAAATGCTACGTTTCCACTTCATAAATAAAAAAACTACCTTGTGCACTGCCATAACAACAAGAACCAAAAACCAACAACCCGCTTTGGCATTATACGACAACCGACATTTACTATTAATTCTCCTTCTATTCCAACTAATATAAATAATTAAACCACAATTTATTATAAGGAAAATTACCGTATCCAACCAAATGAATTTTTTTATCTCCAATAAAATATTATTTTATATTGTTAAGATTATATATATTCTCTAGCCTAATACAAACAACTTAGATTTAATTAATGTTATAAACCGTGTACTAACGTAAAGTCATGTATAACCCATATACAATTTTAAGATCCTTAAACTCCATAAGGATATAATATTAAATATAACAATTTTAAGATCCTAACGTAATATTATCACCTAACCACTCACAAGGTAAGCTCCCTTCGCGACTAGGACTTGATCCAATCCAATGGTTAGGACCTCCTGCATCTCTTCACGACATAACCTACTCTACTCTACTTGAGTGTGAGTAGTTATTAAAGAAAAGATATCACCATAAAGAATCCTTATGTTATTGTATATACTAGCATACCATTAGTTAGAATTTCTCCATGAAATTCTATAATACAAATCTCTTTACATGCTTTGAAACACACAACCCATCCCATTCATCATTATAAATTATATATAGAACACTCACAACAAACACATGATTTGAATGATCTTTGTCTTGACTCTAGAACACTTGCCCAGCGAATCAATTTTCTCACTGGGCGAAACACTAGTTTCGACCAGCGACCAAATGGTCGCCCGACGAGCAATTCCATTGGGAGTGCAGGGAATTAATTCCCCCATAAATCGCCCAGCGAGCACACTTGTCCAGCGAGGTACGAATCAGAGGCATCTCTGTTTTAAGAAGTCGCCCATCGAGAACTACTCGCCTAACGACCTCCATATTAGAGTTGCCCATGATCCATAATTCGCCCAATGAGTATTTACTCGCCCAGTGAATCTGCATAATTATGCAGAACAACAGTTTTCTGCATAATTCTGCTGTCCTGGCCAGTCCACTTCCTCAGAGAGTTCTTACAGACATTAGACAACACACAAAAGCTTAATGCAACAATGTCATCAGTGTAATTTGGTACTATCATACATATCATATACCGATCAAATGCAACACAACACTCATTTCAAATTACCCCCAATCCACATGCATTTCAAACACAAATTTCACAATTAAAACTCAACTTAAACCATGAAATCTATAAATCAGACAAGTATGCAATAGTTGAACAGTGTAACTAGCTTCCCTTACTTGTGATTGACTCAAACGACAATAGAGTAACCTAAAACCCTTTTTCTACTGTCAGTGCTCACAATTCAACCTAGAAATATCAGAAACACGATTAGGGAACATCATTAGAATCATTGATTAGTAGAGATTCTTACACGATATAAAAAAGATCACATGAAGGGTTTTAAGAGAAGACCGAGAAAAGAGTAGAAATACAACTTACTCAATTCGAAATTATCATTGGACAAACTTGAAGATCTCGCTGCAGTGATCACTCTAGCGGTCTCTGATCTTCAAAAGGATGAGAGTACAGTGAGAGGTTTTAGAGAGAAGTGAGAGAGAGTTTAGAGAAACAAAGTTTTAGAGAGATAATGTTTTCTAAATAATGAAATCCTTTTATAAATTCCTATTTATATATAAACAAATTATTATTAAAATAATACTAGGATCTCATTATTTTAAACGCTATCACTCTTAAGGTATGATTTTATAGGTTCTCACAGATGGAATTTTATACTATTTCAATACTTATATAATTGCTTATTAGTTAGTTTGTGAAATGATAAAGACTAACATCATGTTTGTTTCTACAAAATTTTGTAAATATTTTTTGACATGCAATAACCAAAAATGGTAGTTTATAAAACAAGATTAGACATTTTTGTGTTTGAAGGAGTATAACAAATATAGTTGTTACTTAACTAATTTATTTGTTTAAAATTTAAACAAATTTTCACAATCATTTTGATTTCCAATTTTGTGTAAATAGTAATAGAAGAATACAATGTAAAGAATAAGGAGAAAGAGAAATACATAAGATATTTTATATTGATTCATTTGACTATATAGACTATATCTAATTTTTTATCAACAAATTAAGGTTCATTAAGCATAGTAAAATTGTGAAGTACAAGGTGAATATTCTTTGGGTTCATAGGGTTTCTAGATAGCTCCTTGATTATTAGCCACTCCTAGTTAATCCTTTGAATATTGCTTGGGTTTGTAATAACTCCTAGTTAACCTCTCGAGTATCGTTTGAGCTTGTAATCCCTAATAGTTAATCATGTCTGAGTTTGTTTTGTTTTTTTGGCTTACAACCACTCCTAGCTGACTTGGTACAAGTATTTTTCAATATGTCTCTTCCAGTTTAATAAAATATTCTTTCAACAAGTCATTTATGGCTTAACCAAATATTGTTTCAACAAATTGTTATGGTTTAACTAAATCTTTTTTCAACAAGTCATTTGACTTACCAAATATTATTTGAAGTTTCTTATGGTTTAACTAAATCTCTTTTCAACAAGGAAATTCTAACTTAACTAAATAAATATTTTCTTTCACAGGTCACTCATGGCTTAATCAATTGTTCTTTGAATTGTAACCAAAATTCTGTCTAATAATGAATTATTGTTTGTGAAATAGTCATTTATTGGCTAAGATAAAAAAATGGTTAAATATATTTTTAGTCTCTGAACTTTGACCGAAAATTGGAATTCGTCCCTGTTCGAAACTTCAATACATTTTGGTAACTTTAAAAATGAATGAATATAGTCCTTTTAACCAAATTATGAAGTCCTGTATGTGGTAAAGAAAGCATTCTCCGGTGGGGTACTAATCCTCATAAGGATAAATGGGAGGAGTTGCCGTTGGAAATCAACTCCGATGCGGTTAAAATATTCTATGCATGAGGATTCCATGATAGGGGATGCTACTAAGGATATGACATTGTTTCCAAATTTGTTGTATTTTGCTTTATTTGATAAAAATATCATTTGGGTTTTCATAAATTTGTTGTAAAAGCGCTTGGTGTCATATTGAGTTGATAAATAAAAATAATAGGAAAAAGTATATTTGTGTTAGGGAAACATCACAGGTATATTCACTAAATGCATACTAGCTCCTAAAGGATGTCGTGGAGGCAGAGAAAAAAGTATATATAATAAATATAATAAAATAAAAAAGAGGAAAAGAAAAGAAAGGAAGGAAAAGTAGGATTTTGTGCATCCATGCCTTCATGCACCCTCGTAACATCAAACCATTCATTTTTATTATCAAGACATAAATTTGGAAAGTTCAAAAAAGGAAAATAAAAGCCCACAAGGGCAAGTTTTTCACATGAATCTCACTCGGTCTCTTTTTCTCAATAGGCATTCACGAGGTGTTTGTCTGCACTTAAATCAAAATTTAGGATCTCCTTTGGATATAAACCCTCTCATCGGGATTGGTCTAGTCTTTTTTACAAAAAGGATATATTTTTTTTTGGATTAGGGTCCCCTACGTGGTAATGGTTGCCAAATCCTTTGGATATAGATCCTCTCCCTGGGATCGGTCTAATCTGTTTCAAAAAGGATATGTTTCTTTTTTGGATTGGGGCCCTCTATGTGGTTATGGTTATCGAATCCTGTTCAAAAAAAAAAGAATCAAATTTGCAAAAAGGATAGGGTTTTCAATCAGGGCTCTTTACGTGGTAATGGTTGTCAAATCCTTTGGATATATAACCTCTACTCAGGATTTGTCTAATCTTTCTTAAAAAAGAAATCAAATATGCAAAAAAGATATGTTTTTCCGGATCGGGGCCCTCTATGTGGTAATGGTCACCGAATCCTTTAGATATAGACCATCTTCTCGGGATTGGTCTAATATGTTTCAAAAGAGTCAAATTTGCAAAAATGAGTATTGATTTTTTTCGGATCGGGACCCTCTACGTGGTATTGGTCACCAGATCTTCTGGATATATATCATCTCCTCAGGATTGGTATAACCTTTTTTTCAAGGGAAAAATAAGGTTTTTGGGTCGTGACCTTTGTGTTTTGGTCATGGTATCCGTTTAAGCTTAATGATTTAATGTTTGGTCATCTTTGTTTCTTTTGAAACAGGATGAAATTAATCTCTATATCTTTACTTATTTTTTTCTGATAATATGAAAATGTCAAATTCTCATATTATCAAGCAAAATCTAAGTAAAGAGGGGCAACTGTCAACACCAAATTTCGTCCGGCTTAATAAAATAACAATAATAATAATAATAAATATAAATAAAAATAAAAATAAGAAATAATTTCTTTGAAAATTTTAATTTTCTTTTTCTAAATAAAATATGTTAATAATAATAAATAAATAAATAAAAGGAAAAAATATGTTTTAATCTTTTGTGTGTTTTCTTTTGACGTCTTGTTTTTATTTTTTAGTTCAATATACTTTATCCACCCACACCATAATTTATTGTAACTAACAATAGCCCAATACTTTTATATTCTCACCCCAACTCTATGCTCTGCCACTTCTGCTCCAGATCAAGAAGTTAGTGATATGATTCTAATAATTGGAAACAAAATCTCTTCTAATTAGAATCAATTTTTCTCATCACGTTTGATTTTATGTTCTAATTTTTCTGTGTGATTTGATTCTCATAATGTGTTAATATCGAGACCAATTCTTGTCTTTTAGAATTCTTTGAAATCAAGATTGACCTTATTATGAGATTACATTAGATTTATAATTTTGTGTATATAATTTTGTTGTGTCATTCCTAGTATTTCAAAGCCTCATTTTTTTCTCTGTTTTTTTTTATCAATTATATGATTTGTTTTGTGGGTGAGTTTGAATGGGTTTTTGATTTTTCCTTGATTATAATTTTTGTCCACTTGGATGGTGTAGTGCTAAATACATTAATTGAATGAAAAGTGTGGTTCTACTTTGAGTTTTAACATTACATATAGTGTGGGACCCATTTTGATTTTAATGTTTGATCTTAATTCGATTTTCTTTCTCTCTATATTTAATAATTAACATCTTTGTCTAAGTCATATGTGTGCGATTGTGTGCATCCTTTTCAATGAGTTTTTTTTCTTTTACAACAAATAATATAAAAAAAGAATGTAAAAAAAAAGTTGAGAAATATTTTTATTTTTTTGTTACTTTTAGTGTCTGTCCGATCGTTTGTGTCGTGTGACACCTAAAGTATCTTTCTTTTTCCTAATATATATATATATATATATATATATATATATATATATATATATATATATATATATATAAAAGAAGTTTAAAGGATTGAAAAATAAAAAATAGCTTTATTTGTTTACATTTATTATCTATTTTATCGCTCGCGTCGTGTGTAACACCCTAATTTTGGGATATCACGGAAAGTTAGAAAATGGACGTATTTGGTGAAAAAAGATTATCATTTAAAATAAACTAATTAAAAACTTTTAACTTGATTTAAATTATGTAGTTCAAGACGTTAGTTTGTTTAAAAAAAATTCAAACAACATTTACGAACAAGAAAATTACATAGTTTTCAGTATTTGATTTAAATAAACTAAATAAATTATAAGAGACTCCCAAGTTCATCCTCAACCTCTCGTCATTCTACTCCATGCCAAAATTATCTGCAATACCATCTACTCCCGTATAACACACATGTTACACGATTATCACACATACAACAAACACACAAACAAACAAATAGGGGTAAGCTAACCACAAACAATAATATATATAAAAGAATTTTTGTACTATAATCCATATGTAAACAAACTCCAGGATAATTCATAAAACATGCACACCACGATCATGGACTATCAATAAAACAAAAAAGGAAACATAAATGCTGCAACACAAGGTCTCAACACATAAACTCTAACATCCTGATTGGATATTACTTATTTAGAATTAAATATAATAGAAATACTATTAAACTGGATTTATTAATAAAGTATTTTCCCAAAAATGCGGGAAAATTAAAAGTTTAGTTTATACGCGCCAAAAGATCAAATCCATAAATGTGTTCTACTCCATGCCAAAATTATCTGCAATACCATCTACTCCCGTATAACACACATGTTACACGATTATCACACATACAACAAACACACAAACAAAAAAAATAGGGGTAAGCTAACCACAAACAATAATATATATAAAAGAATTTTTGTACTATAATCCATATGTAAACAAACTCCAGGATAATTCATAAAACATGCACGCCAAAAGATCAAATCTTCTGGAACCTCGTCGTAAATTGCCACGATCTTGCACACTCCATTGGACTTCCAAAACCACCAGGGTACAACCTCGAGTGGCCACGTGTTACCCTAATACAAGTTACACTCGTAACTCGGCCCCCAACAAAGCATCGCCTCATGACCTCCATCCAAAGCGGTGTAGAAATCCTCCTCGCCATCCAACTCTGCACCCAAAACCTCCTGGCGCACCTCTCGTGTCGCTAGGCGAAACTTGGTTCCAGACTGCCTGGTGGGTCTCCCACGCCGCCAGGCGCCAAGCGCCTGCTAGTGCTTCTGCAACACCACTCTCGCCTGGCGAAACCAACCCTACCACTAAGCACCACGCACGTCCAGTGGCCACTGCCACTGTTTTGGGACTCTATCGCCTAGTGGCTTGTCCCGCGTCGCCAGACACTAACTCTTGGGTTTTACTCCAGAGTTCACTTTGTGGCCTATCTCCTAGCGATTTACACGGTTCCGCTAGACGCACACCAGTAACTGGTAATTTACTGGTATTTGGCACTCTAGAATAGGTTCCAATGAACCTATTTACATAAGACACTCAGTTCACGCAAAACATGCATCCATGACAAGTAAATAGACTTTCATATCATTAAGTTGAACTCAACTACACAATATCACATGGTCATACATCAAACACAACCATATTCTTGCTTTTATACATCCCAGAGAATCACAATAAATCCACATAAAACCATCAAAACAAAGTGTTATACCTAACACGCAGTCCTGGCCAATCAAATAATATACAAACCAGGAAGAACACATAATCATTTCCCCAAAATATTCCACGAACAATAAAATAGTAATAATGAATAATAAAAAAACAAAAACAATAATATAATAATAATAATAATAATAATAATAATAATAAAACGAAACAATATAAGTAAAAAAACTAATAATGAAAATAATAATAAAATAAAATGAAACAATAATAGTAAAACAATATTACTAATCACATAAAATAATGAGATAAAATAATAATAATAAAATAATACAACAATAAAAATAAAATAAAGCAATAATAATAAATAATAATGATAATAAAATCATAAATTAAATAAAAAACTGATAATAATAAACATAATAAAATAATAATAATAATAATTATTATAATAACAATAATAAAACGAAATTTTAAAAATAAAAATAATAATAATAAAAATAATAATATAATAAAATGAAAGAAATATAACAAAACAGTAATATTAATAAAATAAAATAATAATAATAAAATAATAATAATGATAAAACAAAGCAATAATGATAAAATCATCGATAAAACAAAACAATGATAATAATAACAATAATAATAAAATAATAGTAAAATAAAATAAAATAATAATAATAATAATAATAATAATAATAATAATAAAAAAGATAATTATAAAATAAAACAAAATGCAAAATAATAATAATAAAAATAAAAATAGTAATACAAACAATAATAATAGTAATATAAATAATAATTATTATAATAATAGTAATAATAATAATAAAACGAAATTTTAAAAATAATAACAATAATAAAAATAATAATAAAATAAAGTAAAATGAAGCAATAATAATAAAACAGTAATATTAATAAAATAAAATAATAATAATGATAAAATAAAGCAATAATAAAAAAATAATAATAATGATAATAAAATCATCAATAAAACAAAACAATAATAATAAAAGCAATATAATAAAATAACAGTAAAATAAAATAAAATAAAATAACAATACAAATAAATATAATTATAAAATAAAATAAAATAAAATGATATTAATAATAATAATCAAAATAATAATAATGATAATAGTAAAATAAAAATAAAAATAAAAATAAAAATGATGGTAATTGTAATAATAATAGTAAAATAAAATAAAATAAATAATAATAATAATAATAATAATAATATTCAAAATAACAATAATAATAGTAATAATAATAATAATAATGGTAAAATGAAATAAAATTAATAATAAGAATAATATTAAGTGTGTCGTATTTAGAATAAAAACTCTAACATCTCGTCAAGCCAAAAAGAAGAATCATGATAATCATAGCAATGATTGGGTCACAAAAGCCAAAAAGAAGAATCATGATAATCATAGTAATAATTGGGTCACAAAAGCCAAAAAGAAGAATCATGATAATCATAGCAATGTTTAGGTCACAAAGAGAACTCAATACAATGGAAACCACAAGCACACACATACTCTCTCTAAAACCACATACGACAAATATCAAGAAGTTAAACGATGCAAGAATTTGATTCAGGAGAAAACTTTCATGCATCAATATATAACACAATTGCATATAATATCTTTAAAACAAGAAATGACAGCTCCCCTAACCTGTAATTCTGGCTCCAAAAGTACTCTTAGAATCCTTCCTTACACCATAATTGATCTCCCATTTGATCTCCACCCTTGGGCACTCCTTCCAGCCTTCTAACACTCTCCTAAAACTCCCTTTTGGTAGCCACACAAAAATGCCTTCCCAAGAGCACCACTCTCATCCCTTTTATCCATTATTAGCCTTATTAATTCTCCCTTAATTACTCAAAACGAAAATAACAATTAACACCATTAACATGTGAGTTCATTGTAGTGTAACAGATTATTTCATGCCTCTTTGGTTTCTCTAACAGCTACTAGGGTTTCTAGGTTTTCCCTAACATTGTAGAACCAAAAAAAAAAAAAAAAAAAAAAGACAAATAAGTCAAGGCTAAATTATGCTAGCCAAGGTGCAAACCTACCCTAACTCAATTACCAAACAATTGCACAACCATTTAACCAATTCATGTTTCATGATAAATCCTAACCTTCTAGGATTATATTATCACACACCTTGATCAAACATATTAATAAAATAATAAAACAATTAAATTAATATGCTAATGACATACACAGAACTTGAACCTAAGTCCTCTCATAATAGTCAAGTACTTTTAACCACTTGAGCTACCATTGCTCCTTGTCTTCTCTATTCATATTAATGAACTTAGGGATTCACGCCATCATTTATTACATAAATATTTATTTATTTAATTTTTTCGGGTCTTACATAAACGACAAGGAGCACAACACATATGCATCATAAACTTGAACAGAGAAATCATAATTCCATGCAAACACAACAAAGTTTAACCAACACACAAAGAGAGAAAAGAGACAAGGTCAAGCTTCCCCTACCTGGATTGGTTCCTCCAAACCTACGTTTGGCCATCGCATCTCTCAATCACGGTTTCTCTATTCCCTCTTCTTGTCGTTTCTCCTCCCCTAAAACCCTAGCCTTTTTAAACCTATATAAATTTCATTCCTAATCTTTTATGTGGGCCCCACAACAAAAGAAAAGAAGAAAAATAATAAATCATATAAGCAAACATATTTTGCTTTCCAGATAGGGTCGAACCCGTACAATCATGACTGATGGACAAGCCCATTAACTACCAAGCCAATTAATCTCTCTTTATGTTTTACGTACCATAAAAATATAAACACATGTCTTCCATATTAAATATAATATTGATAATTAAAATAAATAAAACAATAGCTTAAATCTTTCAAATAATTATTCCATATTTTATAATTAAATAAAATAATTAATTTTAAATAAAATTCACAACTCTAATCACGCCATTCATATTTTTTCATAATTTTCTCTTTATTCTATTTTTTTTCAAGTCTTACATTCTCCCCAACTTAAAACATTTTCATCCTCGACAATTGTCTACTAAGAAAAGTAAAACATCATGCAGTACCTAAAATTTGCACACAACTAGATGATAAACTAAGAGTCTCACACTAGATAAATGTGCACACATAAAACATTCACTATATATATAAAATAAAAGCCTCATATTTCTAAAAAAGTATTTATACCCAGAAAACAAAATCATCCTTGAATTAACGTAAGTGAAATATTCATAAAAAATATATAATCTAACATACAACTTTTTTTTTCTTTCTAAATTCTTTCACACATAGCTTTATACCTTATCTACTTTCACAATATTTTTAAACAAAATTATAACCCGCAAATCAACTAATATATATATATATATATATATATATATATATATATATATATATATAATCCATATTATTATTTAAATTTATCAAAACAAAACAACCACCAAATAATTATATAATAACATGAAATTGTTACATACCTTTAACACAAATAGTCTCATATAGAAAAACAACCATATTGTGATATCATGCAACATTATATTACCCACACATAAAACTCACCTTGCCTGATTCGAACATATGCATAACTCATCAAAGATAACAACCAGAAACCTGTTCCTAAAACCAAAACATGCAATCAACAACATATTAGCATTAAGTAATATCCAACTATATGTCATTCTCTCATAACCAACCACTTTACCTTTCCTGCGCAACAACGCCTCTTGGAAATGACTTTCCCCTACTTTTCCCTAAGACTTACAAGCAACAATCCTTACCTGTTCACCAAAACTCGGTAAGAGCACTCATGCTAAGTTCATGTCAAAGACTTATGATCGAAATAAATCCTTTTACCTTGACTCACCAAAGCCCTCTAGGTAAAAGAACCATTATGGGTTTACAATTAATAGAGAATTCATACTGTCCCATCACATACGTACACATATGTATATCATAACTCATAATCATAACAGATACCTAATTCATTCATCAGATAACATCACATTGTATACCATTCTCTCATACCCAACTACTTTCCTTTCCTATGCACCAAAGCCTATTGGAAAGAACTTCTCCCCTTGCGCACCAATGCCTCTTGGTGAGAACTTCCCACTTGCTTTCCTTTAGACTTACAAGTAACAACCCTTACCTGCTCATCAAATCCCGATAAAAGCACTATTACTAAGCTTAAGTCAAAGTCTTACAGTGGAACAAAATCCCTTTTACCCGACTCACCAAAAGTGTAACCTGCCCCTTTTACCCGACTCACCAAAGTCCAATGGGTAAAAGTGCAACCCCTTCTACTCGACTCACCAAAGTCCTTTGAGTAAAAGTGCAATTTGGTTTTACAGAAATGAGAGAATTTATACTATACACCGCATCCACAATCAAGTATAACATGTTTCATCACCATAGCATTCACTAAACATAGCATCTCACCCAAGCATGCATCACACCAACATCACCAATCATACCATACAGACCGGGTAAATACCACTAAACAAACTATCATGTATCTATACACACGCATGCAATATCTCCTCCCATGATCAACATACCTCAACTCATCATACAACTATATCATATCATGCCACATCATACCATATATATACCCGTATAATTCTCATAATTATATAAGTAAGCACACATCATCATCATGTCCAAACATCCAAAATATGCAACCAAACTTACCCAACACCAAATCAATGTAATACTTGGATTATAAAACCTTAAAACACCTAAAAGTATTCTTACCTCAAGAGATCATCCAACCCAAAAATTTCACAACTTCCAAATTCATTATAACAAAGAAAATTTTGCACTTGTAATCCAATTACAATAATCGACCATGAACTTGTTTTCTTCTTCAGTCAACAACCTTAAAGTTCCAAACAACATTCCAAACCAAAAAAAATTATTGCCTTTATCTTCATATAACACAAAAAAAACAATTAAATACAATCAATAACACCACTCAGAGTCACACAACATCAACTAAACGAGCACACTCCCCACAATCCCAAAGTTTTTTCGAAAACTAGGCTCTGATACAAAAAATGTAACACCCCAATTTTGGGATGTCACGGAAAGTTAATAAATGAACATGTTTAGCATAAAAGGATTATCATTTAAAATATACTAATAAAAAACTTTTAACCTGATTTAAATTACATAGTTCAAAACGTCAGTTTGTTTAAAAAAAAATTCAAACAACATTTGCAAACAAGAAAATTACATAGTCTTCAGTATTTGATTTAAATCAACTAAATAAATTATAAGAAACTTCCAAGTTCATCCCCAACCTCTCGTCATTCTACTCCATGCCAAAATTATGTGCAATATCATTTGTTTCCATATAACACACATGTTATACGATCATCACACATACAACAAACACACAAACAAACAATAGGGGTAAGCTAACTACAAATAATAATATATAAAAAAGAATTTTAGTACTATGATCCATACGTAATGAAACTCCAGGATAATTCATAAAACATGCACACCATGATCATGGACTATGAATAAAACAAAAAAGGAAACATAAATGCTGCAATGCAAGGTCTCAACACATGAACGACAAGGAGCACAATGCATATGTATCATAAACTTGAACAAAGAAACCATAATCCCATGCAAACACTACAAAGTTTAACCAACACACAAAAAGAGAAAAGAGACAAGGTCAAACTTCCCCTACTTAGATTGGTTCCTCTAAACCTACGTTTTGTTGGCAGAAGAAAGCTTGAAGCAAAGAATTGATAAAGCCATGTGCATGAAGATCTTAAGTGCTTGATGAAGATTGATGAAGATCCTCTTGAAGATTAAGTTTTAGTGTGTTAAATCTGTATATAACATGTTAAATGTAATGTGTTAGTGTTATACATTGTTGATAGGCTATATGACATAGGTTAGATGTCTTGTGTGCCTTAGTGTGCTCTTTTAATTTGTTAAAATGGGTTTTAACAGGTTAAAAGGCTTGATGTATATAGTTTCTGGTATGAATGTATATAGTTTTGATGAAACTAACCCAAAATTACAAGATCATGTGCCTAAGATTGCAGATGAAGAAGAAATAGCACTGAAGAAGAAATCTGTTGCAGAATTGGAATCTGCTGAAGGAAATCAGTTAGCTGAAAAGGAAATTCAGTCGACTGAAAAAGCTGCAGACAGTAATTTACCCAAGGAGTGGATTGAACCCAAAGGATTATCAAAGGACAACATAATTGGTGACATAGAACATGGAGTATCCACTAGACGCAAGCTTGCATTATTTCAACATGTTGCATTTGTTTCTCAAATTGAACCTAAGAATGTGAATGATGCATTGTGTGATAGTAATTGGGTTGTTGCTATGCAAGATGAACTTAATCAATTCACTAGGAATTATGTGTGGTCTCTTGTTCCTAAAACTGATGCAATGAATGTGATTGGTACAAAATGGGTGTTTAGGAATAAAATGGATGAAATGGTAATATAGTTAGGAATAAGGCTAGGCTACTTGCTAAAGGTTATAATCAAGAGGAAGGCATTGATTTTGATGAAACATATGCACCTGTAGCTAGGCTAGAAGCTGTGAGGTTATTGTTAGCATATGCATGCATGTGTAATTTCAAACTTTCTCAAATCGATGTGAAAAGGGCATTCTTGAATGGTTTCTTAAATGAAGAATTGTATGTATCACAACCTCCTGGTTTTGAAGATCACCTCTATCCTAATCATGTTTTCAAATTGAAAAAGGCTTTATATGGTTTGAAGCAAGCACCACGACAATGGTATGAGAGGTTAAGTAACTTTCTTTTATCTAAAGGATATGCTAGAGGTGTTGTTGATAAAACACTTTTCATTAGAAAGCATGCAAGTGATGTAATACTTGGTCAAGTATATGTAGATGATATAATCTTTGGATCAAATAATAACTCCATGTGTGAAGAGTTTGTTGCAGCTATG
>Ga0214545_1003580_pt1 | contig 29501 bp, 15 predicted proteins | sample CNSS4metaG_FD_160064 | JGI IMG/M metagenome (GOLD analysis project Ga0214545, IMG submission 160064) | Root nodule microbial communities from cowpea collected in UCLA plant growth center, Los Angeles, California, USA - CNSS4 | ecosystem: Host-associated > Plants > Roots > Nodule | place: USA...
TCTCCAGTAATATAAATAGGGCGATGGTTGAAAAGAGGATCGAGCTGAAGAAAGTTGGTTATGGCAGCAAAGAGGTGTTTGGCAACGGTGTTTTGATCTCTTGGGATCTCTTGTGGGGTTGAGGCCAAACTGAAGCCAGATCCAATGGGACTATCAAGAAAAAGAAGGCCAAAAATTCTGTTCCAAGAACCAGGGTTGGGGTGAAGGGTGAGGGATTGGGTGACTCGCCATGGTCCAAGCTCGTAGAAGTTGCCAAGCATGGAGGAGCAGCCAGGGCCACCTTGGAGCCAAATCAGAAGTGGGGTTTGTGAGAGTGGCAAAGTGGTGTTTTGGGCTTCATAGAAAGCGTAGAAAATCGCAGAAGCAGAAGTAGGACTGATTGGTAGGTAGCCATACCTGCTGGGGAGGGCTTCTTTCGGGAATGAATCGCTTGATTGTGATGAAAAGAGTGGGAAGTGAAAGAAAGAGATGCAGACGAAGAAAAGGGTGAAGGAGACTGATGAGGCCATCTTAAGGGTTGACCGTGTGAACTTGTGGATGATAGCTATGAATGGCTAATAAACGATCAGACAGCATTCTTAAAAGTAAATAAATTAAACACATAAACGAAATGATAAATAATTACTTGGGTATCAAATAAAAATATATTTTAATTTCAATGTAATAAAAAAAGTTATAATTTTTATATAAAAATTTAAATTTTGTTAAATTGATTTAAACTTTATTAATACTTAAATCTAATTGTTATGATAGGTTCAATGTCGAAGGAGTAACTAGGTCATTAGTTAGTGGCTCATTTTGGGATATGGTTATTTATTGAACATTATGGTGAGAGGGAGGTAATAATAGTGGGAGAATATTTTTAAATGATCGCAATAGAAGCTGGATGAAGTAAAAGGAAAACACATGAATGATTTAAATGATCAGATTTCTATAACTCTTGGTTAGAATAACATTTTGACTCCCACCAACATTTTCAGCTAAAACAATTTTCTGCAAAGTAGGCGCCCCAACCTTAGGATGAAGTTATGTATAATCAAAACCTTTACCCATATTATATGCACAAGTGAAAATAAGATAAAGTACAAAAGAATGCTAAAAGGAAATCATGCCATATTAAAGTTTTATCCAAAAAAAACAAGTTACAACATCTTGACTTAGGCTTGCTTGCTTATTACATGATGAAGGCATTTTATTATCTCAATATTTCTGACCTCTTCAATAATAACTAAATATTCAGTGATGGATTTGAATTTATTTGGCCTTTTCTAGTAGAAGGAAAACCAAGGTATGTGACTGAGACAGAATAGTAAAGATTTTTAGACATCCTTGGATAAACATTTAATATTAAAGAATTTGTGCTTAAAATTCTTAAAGGACGACATATAAATAGAAGAAAAAAAACATATTAGGCACCATTTAATGATACCTAATCAACTTAAGAATCATGCTTTAATTGATAGAAAAACATGAATTTTTTTTATAGTGAGGCACTATCGGGAACACAAGAAAACGAAAATCTTAAGTGTAAATATAAAATAATGATGAGACTTAATGTAGCACAAGTTGAATTAAGCTAATGATTACACTTATGTTTAACACCTAATTAATATCCACTATTGATTAAGACATGGATAACCCTGAATTACAGAGAGACACATAAATAATTACTTGAGACGTTTTTTAATTTAAGAAAAAGACTAGATACTTGGATGAGGCCGAAGTTAAGGAAAGATGGGTTGGGCACAAGTTAGGCCCAAGGCAGAACGAAAGAAATTAAATCCACTTCGGATCAAGTTAGGTTTGTCCATGTTAGGTCAAGTCAATGTGGATCCACGTCGAATTGAGTTGACTAAGGTCTAAGTTGACTCAAGTCCACATCAACTTGAGTTAGCTAGACTTAGGTTAGGAAAGGTCGAATTAGAGCAAAGTCATGTAGGTCACGTCAGATTGAGACAAACCCAAGTCAAGTTGGGTTAAGTTGGACTCAAGAAGGTTAGGTTGGGTTAGGCGATGAGTCAAATTGAGTTAGGCTAGGTTCAAGTTAGGTTGAGATACATCCAGTTAAGCTCAAATGAGTTTTTATCGACTCTGGTCAAGCTTATATTAGACTCAATACTCAATTAGGTCAAGTACAGGTCAAGATGGGTTGAATCGAGACAAACTCAAGTTAAGCTTGATTAGGGTAGACAAGACTAAGTTTATGTTAGGAAGAATTAGGTCAACCATAACTCAGGATTAGTTCATATTGATTTGGGCATATTTGAAACCATGTTAGATCAAATTCTGATGGATTAAGCTGAAATAAAATTAATTTAAACATAAATTTAAATCTAATTTAAAAAAATGGATTCAATCTAATTTAAATTAAATTGATTGTAAATTGATTTTAGATCTAATTTATTATCTTATTAGATGTACCAGATCTGAATTGGATTTTAAAAGTCCAATTCATTGTCACTACTGGTTACACCATTGAAACAAATATAGAAGTATATTAGTTTTGGATAGCAGGAGACGAGGATCGAAAGAAGTTAGTTGATGAGGTGAATTAAGCAAAAATAATTTGTAGCAATCGACGATGTTGTTGAGTTCATTTTGTGTGAAATGGTCATTCATGTGGTTGAACGCCACCAACTTGCATCCAATTCTAACCTTTCTGTTCACTCTCATCACTGTGCTATGGTTGCTACAGTGGTTCAGGAATTCAACCAATGAAGCATCATCTCCTTTGCCTCCAGGTCCTACAGGTCTTCCATTTCTTGGCTACCTTCCCTTTCTAGGAAACCATCCCCACCTCAAATTTCACAAGCTGGCACAACTCTATGGACCCATCTACAAGCTCATGTTGGGAACAAAAACAATCGTGGTGGTTAGTTCACCCTCTCTGGTGAGAGAGATAGTGCGTGACCAAGACACCATATTTGCGAACCGGGAGCCTCTCATTGCTGCATTGGTTGCCTTGTACGGTGGCACTGACATAGCCTCTTTGCCTCACGGTCCACAGCGGAGGAAGGCTCGCAAGATATTGGTACGTGAGATGCTCAGCGGCACCAACATGACTAACTCTTTTTCTCATAGGAGAGTGGAGATTAAGAACTCCATCAGGGATGTGTACCAAAACAAAATAGGGTGCCCCACAAACGTTGGCGAGTTGGCTTTTCTAACAGCTACAAATGCAATAATGAGTATGATTTGGGGTGAGACTTTGCAAGAAGAAGAAGGAGTTGCTATTGGGGTTGAGTTTCGAGCCGTTGTGTCAGAACTTATGGTGTTACTAGGGAAGCCAAATGTTTCGGATCTTTTCCCGGCTCTGGCATGGTTAGATTTACAAGGAATTGAGAGAAGAACCAGAAAGGTGTCCCAGTGGATTGATAGGCTCTTTGATTCTGCCATTGAAAAGCGAATGAATGTGACTGAGAAGGGAGAAAATAAGTCAAACAAAGATTTCCTGCAGTATCTTTTGGAGCTTACAAAGAGTGATAGTGAGTCAGCATCAATGACCATGAAGGAGATCAAAGCAATTCTCTTAGTATGTTTTCGAGACAACCTCTCTCTAACTTGTTTAAGATTTTTAACATGTATCATGATTATCTTATCACTAATCTCATGAGCAAAAAACTGTGTTGAAGGGCTTTGAAATCCAAGTTATAATTGGTTGTGTGTGTAGGATATAGTGGTGGGTGGAACAGAGACAACATCAACAACATTGGAATGGGTGGTAGCGAAGCTGATGCAGCATCCTGAGGCAATGAAGAGAGTTGAAGAAGAGATGGATACTGTAATAGGATTGGACAAGGGTATTGAATCAGAATCCCAATTGTTGAAATTACAGTACTTAGAAGCTGTGATAAAGGAAACACTTCGTTTGCATCCTCCTCTTCCCTTTTTGGTACCTCATTGCCCAAGTCAAAGCAGCAGTGTTGGTGGATATACCATTCCAAAAGGTGCACAGGTATTGTTGAACGTGTTGACAATACAGAGAGACCCTGAGATTTGGGAAGATGCATTAGAATTTCGACCAGAGAGGTTTCTGAGTGATGATGGGAAGTTGGATTACTGGGGCAACAAATTTGAGTATCTTCCTTTTGGATCTGGAAGAAGAATCTGTGCAGGGCTACCTCTAGCTGAGAAGATGATAATGTTTATGCTAGCTTCCTTCTTGCATTACTTTGAGTGGAGATTACCCAGTGGAACAGTGCTTGAATTTTCAGGAAAATTTGGCCTTGTAGTCAAGAAAACCAAGCCACTGGTTCTTATTCCAAAGCCTAGACTATCTAAACCACAACTCTACATATGATGTTGCTATGTAGGTTCAATGCATTCTATAGCAGTTATAATAAGATTTGTTAGTTGGGTTCTGCTACTGCATAAGAAAATGAATCCAATAGTGGTTATTTTAAAGCCTAGACTATCTAAACCGGACAATAATGCTATGCATGCATAACTATTGTAATAAGCAGCAATCTAGTGTTTCTTGTCAAAGTTATTTTAATTAAATAATTTAGTTCAATTTTTGTATTATTATTTCGAAGTGTGAAATGATTGTCTTTGTTGATAAAATAGTCTTTTCGGTTTAATATTTACAATGTAAAATTTTGTTGGTTCAAAATACCACAATTTATCACTCTAACTATCTCAATGGAAATATAATTCTTGTTTTATTTAAGATTACTACTAAACCATGGCAAGACATCATAGTGGCGCCATTTTTCTATGAAATTACTGAAATAAACAAATTTAAAAACAATTACAAAAATGAAAAATTCATGCTGGTATAGGATGACTTTTATAAATATTAAGGTTGTATAAGGATGTTTATACGGTTACACTTTTAAAAAAATATTTTAATAAGTAAAAATTGAGCTTTGCCTACACTTTTTGTGTGTTATCTTGTTTTAATATAGGAAAGATACTTTAATCCACTTTTTTTGACCCATTTTTAATTCATTTTTAATCTACCACTCCACTCAATATTAGATCATCATATCACATCACTTAAAAAAAATCAAAATAAATAATCTAATAATGATTAAAATACTGAGTTAAAAATAGATAAAAAAGATGAGATAAAATATCATTTTCTTTTAATATATATTTGGCAAAGTAATTATAACATTTGATATAACATTCCAAATTTAATAGAATATCCCTAGATTTTATTAAGATACAAAGATATTATTAAGATACAAAAATTTATTGCAGAACAACTTATAGGAAACTTTCGATCAAAATTTTGCAAACACTGCAAAATTTCAAAAAATTCATTACATATTAATATTTGTTATCTTTTTATTTACATTTTTTACTTTTTAGTATATTTATATATATATATATATATATATTAAATTATCTATAATAATATATAAAAAAAATTTATCTTTTCATGTTTATATTTTCAAATATTAATTTTATCCTTTAAAATATAATTATTTATTAAATCTTTAAAAATTAACCATTACTTTTATAATTTTTTTTAAAAAATAATCTATCTATATTTATTTATCAGTAATTATTCTCTTAACTTTTTTATATATTTTATTTCATTTTTAATAAATATAATTTTATTTTATATATTAATTAAAAAACGTTATTTTATGAAGACATAAGTGGCGTTAGTTATAATTAATAAAGATTTTTAAAAACTATAAAGTTTGTTTTCAATATTTTCATATATGTCAATTTTGACAATTTTAAATAAAAATTGCACCGGTGCTTTTGCCACTGAACCACTCAATCAAATTTAGTAAAAAGTGCTGTGTTTGTTTCCGATTGATGAAGCACTGAGATGAAGTGTTGTGGTGTTTCCGATTGCAAAAAGAAAGAATCAGAAGTAAAGGTTCAAAATATTTGTATAACTTTTTTATAATATAAAAAAATATATCCCTCCTTTGAAGAGAAACAGAAACAGAAACAGAAAAAGAAGATTGTTGGGATGTTCTGTAATGGCGTTTGGAGGCGGATTTGTGGAGAAAAGGCATGGGAAGGAAGGAAGAAGGAGAATGGCAAGGAAGGACAGAGTCTTCCGAATGACCAAAATCCGAAATCCAAGAGCCACCCACAAAGCACAAAATCCGTACTATGATGCCATGTTTTTTATGTGAAGGGCTTGAAAGGCAAGGCACCCTGTAGAGAACCTACAGGTTTTTCAGAGCCATAGTTAAACAATGCTCCCCCCATATGCCTCAGCCCTCATCTTGAAGAAAACAGACACAAATTTTAAAAAATTTTCGTCAATGCAGGAACAAAGCACAGCTGCTACGATGGCCAAAATGAAAAAAACCCTAACCAAGATCTAAGCTACTCTCTGTATTTATAGTGCATTAGGGTATGTTGTTGAAGTTGTAAAAGGAGCGGGACTATCTCCTATTGGGTTTGGACCAAACTATGTACCCAAGCCCAGGTTTATATTCAAGTATCGTTATTGCTTCCTGCACCCTGTCATTTTCCTCCTGCACCCTATACTTTTATTTAATTTTACTTTTGCCCTTGAGAAATGTATTACAAACTTGTCTCTACCCAGGAGACATAGTGAAGGTTTTGTGTGGTTGTACCGCTGGTAAAGATGCTTCATTTTCTCCAAAGAAAATGATATTTTGACACCATTTTTTGACTTTTGACATGGCACATGTTGCATTTTGAAAAATAATTTTTTTTTATTTTTGTTAAGTGTTGACTAGGTGCATTGTTATCCACGGTGGCAGAACAAAAATTTGATGTGTTTATTTGGTTGGGTTTCAATTAGAAGAAAACAAATGAAAAATCTAGGTCATGATACTTTATCGTTTTCATTCATCCATCACGATCCTCTACCATTTTCATTAATCCATCGTGTGTGAAACAATCATACCTCTATGTTCGTTTAAATTGAAGGAAGGAGAGGAAAAACCTAGTTAGCATATGTACACCCTGGCGACCAGACTTCTGTTGACCTAGCTGATGCTACTCATTGTGTTGATCTGGGGCAGATAGATCATGAAGTCATCCTGCCTCAGGCCGATCTGAAACCTACCTCGATGTTGGGCCAGCAGACAACTGACCTATGAGCTGGGCCAAACTACGATCGACCTCGATGTTGGGCCAGCATATAACCGACCTGTGAGCTGGGCCGATCTCGAGCTGAACTGAGAGTATAATTTGCTGGGCCAATATGCGACCAAACTATGTGTTGGGTTGATCTAGGACCGACCTACGTACTAGGCCGATTTCAAGTGAACTAGTGTATTGGGCTGATCTACAACCGACCTATGTGTTGGACCGACTTATGGGGGATATTTTTCCTTCAAACCGCATCACCTTCTCTCTATGTAACGGGCACACAACCACGTTCCCACCAGATTCGGCATCCTCAACAACATTCCACCATCATAGGGTAACCGAACTAAGGACGAGAGGTGACCGATATAAAACAAGCATCATACTACGAAGAGGGGGTAGACATTTTCGGAGAGAAAAAAGAGAGAAAGAGAGATATTATCGAGTATCTGGCAAAGAGGCCGAGTTACGACCAGTGTGCACCTCGGATTCCCCTTTTTGCAAGAACAGCATCCATCTTTTTCATTTGTCCTTGTTCTATGAACAAAAGATATATGTGAACGAAATTTTATTGACAAAGAAAAAAAGTTGCATTGATCATGATAGCATGAAGACAATTAATGGAAAATCTTTTGCTACATACCAAGTGGCTTGCTATGCTTTAAGATCGTTGGCAAATGATGAAGAATTCATTGATACAATAAAAGAAATTAGCGAACTTGCCTCTAGAAATCGACTCAAAAAGTTACTTGTTACTTTGTTAATCATGAATACAATGTCAAAGCCAAATGTGGTTTGGGATTCAACTTGGAAGTTGATGGCAGATGGGATTTTATATAAAAAAAGAAGAAGAAAATAGTTGAACCTACCGGGTACTAACTTTAAATCATTTGCAATTAAGTGTTTGTTTAAATGCTTATATCATATGTCTTGAAATTAGAGAACACGATTTACATAATCTTTGTCTTCTAGAAGTAGAAGAACTTTTTATTTTGAATAGTACATCGTTAAAAGACTACAATTGTCTTCCTCAACTTGATCTTTCAAATTCAATGAAATTGTAGGAGAGGCTTATTATTGGTGAATTGAATTATGATGAAGAAGAGATGGAGAATCTTTATCAATCTTTATTCCAATCACTTACTCATGAGTAACTACATGGTACAAAGAGATCATGACAACAATACATTTAGATATAGGACGTTTCTTTTTCTTATATGGTTATGGTGCTACATGTAAGACTTTTTGGTGGAAAATTTTGTCAACTGCTATTAGATCAAAAGGAATGATTGTCCTAAATATAGTTTCAAGTGACATTGCATCATTATTGCTTTTTGGAGGTAAAAATGTTCATTCTACTTTTTCCATACCATTGACAATCATTGATGAATCAACTTGCAACATCAATCAAGGAAGTCTTCGCACTAAACTATTGATAGAAACAAAACTCATTATATGGGATAAAGCACCTATGATGAATAAGTTATGTTTTGAAGTTTTTGATAAAACCTTGAGAGATATTATATGCTCTAATAGTGAAGATAATGTTGAAAGACCATTTGGTGGAAAATTTGTGGTGTTAGCGAGTGATTTTAGACAAAGTTTGCCTATAAAGGGATATTGTGGAGTCATCAATAAACTACTCTGATTTGTGACAACATTGCATAGTTCTAAAGTTTTCAGAAAACATGAGAATAAGGACTACAATTTCAAATGGGAGTGCAACAAGTATAAAGATTTTGTTGATTGGATTCTACAAATCAGAGATGGACAAGGATTTAAATGAAAATGGTGCAGACAACATTTTTATACCACCAAATCTTTTAATTCAATAATCTGAAACTCCTTTACTTTCTTTAGTGAACTTTGTTCATCGTGGTCTATTGCATAATATCATGAATCCTAATTACTTTGACGATGATGTTATACTTTGTTCTACAAGTAAGTATGTTGAACAGGTAAATGACTTCATTTTATCTTTGATACTTAGTGAATAACAAACGTATTCAAGGTTAGACACTTCTTGCCAATCTGATGAAGATCAAGAAATTCAAGTTAAATGGTTCACTCCAAAGTTTCTCAATGATATTAAATGCTCAAGGATTCCCAATCAGTATTAAATTGAGAGTTGGCGTGCCTATCATGCTTTCAATAAACATTGATCAAGTAAATGATCTTTGTAATGGTACAAGATTGGAAGTCAATGATTTGGGAAAGAATGTTATTTATGCTACAGTAATAACAAGAATGAACTTAACTCTTTTGATTCAACCATGCTTTTCAAGTTTTAAAGGAGGTAATTTTCTATATGTCTATGCTTTGGAATGAAAATAAACAAAAATCAAATGCAAATTCTCTCTAAAGCTGAATTTTATCTTCCTCGTCATGTAGTCACATATGAACAATATGTAGCAGTTTCTAGAATGAAACAAAAAATTGAAAATACTAATTTTGAATGAAGATGAAAATAACCACTACAACTATAAATGTGGTTTACAAAGAAACATATAAAAAAATTTAATAAAAATTATACAAATTAATCTTACATTATTGTGATTAAATGTAATAAGGTTTTATTTATTTTATATGTACATATGACAATGGACTTCCCCATAATAAAATTGAGAAAACAATTGTATATGAAGTTCATCATAGATACAAGCATAGATATTTAAAAAATTGAACCTTCGTATTATAGAAAACAATGATTATTACCATTTGTATTCATGATTGAAAAAACAATTGTATATGGATGTTCATCAAAGATACATACATAAATATTTAAAAAATTGAACCTTTATATTGTACTAAACAATGATTATTACCATTTGTATTGATAATTGTTAATGTTAAAGATTGTCGCATTGAACATAAACATTATGATATTAATGTCCCTTATTTTGAATCATATTGTAATATACATTTTTCACTTCTTGATTTACTTCTAAAAAATAATATTAATAATTACATGAGTCAAAATACTACTTTCTAGCAAAGCAATGGCATGTCAAAAAAAAAAACAAAAATCAAAACATTTTGTTATGGATGCCACTTAGACATTGCTTTCATTTTTTAAAACTTTTCTCGATGACAATTCATTATATTAAAAACGTAGCAGATAGGTGACATTGCGAAATGACACACTTTAACAACAAATTCTCAAAAGCAAACTTATGTTGTAAAATAATAATTAAGTGATAAAATATGTAGCTTAAGGCAATATAAAAATAACTCATTGACTACAAGTTCTTCAATATAAACATTTGAGTAATAATAATAGTTTAAAGATTCTTGTATTTAAAATAGATATTGAGGTCAAATTAAAATACATATTCTCTCCCTCCCAAAAGCTTAACCAAGCATTTTATAGTTCAAATTAAAGCCCATTTACAAGACTGCAAACCTTTTTCATGTATCAGAAAAGGCCCTTACTTGAAAGTAAAACAAAAATTAATCATAGAATTTGAACATAGAAAATGGAATGGCAGATCACATTTATATAGATATATTCAACACAATACAACATATTATAATTAATCAATTAGATATGTGTCATACATGTTAAACAAAGCCTTCCGAACAAGAACCATGGCCATTCTCTGCTATCAATATGCAAGCTTTAGTAAGCAGCCAAACCAAGTAGACATCATATCTAACATCGATTCCTAAAGACTAATCTTCAACAATGGATTCACCTGCTATTCACCAGCATTGACCAATATTGGCACATCATTGTCATACTTAAACAAAATTAGTAACACAATTGTTTCAGTCAATAGCTGTAACCGTAGCCAGTAAAGGCCTTCGAACGTGACATCAAATTTCAAAAGATTCATATTTTAGAAATGGTCTTTGCAGGTTGAGAGGGCCAATCACAAATAACCTTATTCAACTATTAGTGAGAACAATAAAAAAGAGTTGAAAGAGAAAAAAAAAACGAACCCAAATGACATTAATTAGTCATAAACTTTTGTTGTTCGCCAACTGCATGCTGATATTGCAAGTTCACACGAACAATCTCCACGAGGGCATAGGCCGAACTTATGAGAGCACAAAAAATGAGATTAACAGTCCAGCATGTGCTAGACTATTGAGTATGCGACAGAAGTCACAGAAATGGTCATAATATGTGGGGTTCTAAAGTTGCAGAATCTATTTGGAGAACAACTCTGGTCAGGCAATCAGTGTTGACAACAACTAGTGCCGCTTTCACCTAGGCATCATATGAAGTATTTAGTAGAGTAACTCATGATTATGTCATTTTCAATTAACCAATAAATAAAAAAAACTACCATATAAAACTGAGGATACAACTCCCTTAATTAAAGTTGTAAAATTAATCAGAATATTTGCTCTGCTAATTTAGGAAACACCCAGATATCGAATATTCTATTCTTGGCCCCATATCCAACAAATCCCAACCAAAGTGTGATGGCAGGGCACAGATAGCACAAATGCCTCATTATGAAAGAATGCGAAATAAATTGAGACGTGTGATCAAGAAAGGGGTTGAGGGTAAATAAATAATTCAATTACTTTTCTACAAAATCTCCCAAAATGGAGAAGCTGGGCGAACCTAAACTTAGACAACTTTTCTTTTATGACTTATTTCTTTAGTATTCTAGCAAGTATTGCCAATTCAACATGCCAATGACAGAAGTTTCCATTTCCTCCTGCTAAATATAGAACTACATTCCAGGTTCCTTTCTTCAAACCCAAGAAAGGCTCCAACACGAGCATATTTCTGTGTAATGCTCGCAGTAGCATGCTCTTTCACTAACAAACATGGCGAACATCTTCAAATATAATTGAAGGTTTAAATACATTTTTGGTATGAATCACTTTAATTTTGGTTTTTGATCCGTATACTTTAAAAATTAAGTTGTTGGTACTTATTCTTTCAAAAATTTCGTTTGGTCCCTACTACAAACAGTATGCCAAAAGATGTCTTGTAGGGTACAACCATTTGGACCAATGTCTGGTGTACTCGAGAGACCAAAACCCAAGTAGAAAAAACTATAAGAATAAATAAAACTAGGTACCAAGGTCTTGTTTGATGAACTTCTAATAAGCAGTTATGAGAGAAGAAAATAAAAGTAAGCGAACTGAATTTCTACAAGTTTAAATCAAATAATGAACCTCAATTTTTGGAAAAGTTGGATGCGAGAGCTTCTATAAAAATTGTGAGGCACGAATTTATTTTTCTTATGGAATATGGAAGAAGTTTAATCCCATTTTTCTTCACCAATAAATTCTAATTGAGAAGTTTATCCAAACTAGATGCAAAACCTAAACTTGTAAAACTATAAGGACCACAAATCAAACTTATTAAGTATAGGGACCAAAACCAAAATCAAGACAAATGATAGGACCAAAAATATTAAGACCATAATTGAATTGTCCCAAAAGAAGTCAGAAAGAAGCTCAATAATATTTGACTCCACCATCCCATAAGGCTTTTTCTGGACATTCCCTTTATTTCTTACCTTTTCTTTACCTTTCATGACAGTTACGTTGTTGCATCATGGTCAATCCAGATTCCAGCTATTTTATCATGGAAGCTTCTTCCTCTTCTCTTTTTTTCTTTTGAATTTAAGTTTCTTAAACATATCACTTGAAGCCCACACCAAGTTTCACCTCTTTGACCTTGCAACAGTAGGAGGGACAGTAGCCTCTAGCTCAATTCCCAACCTCTAAGAAGTACCCCATAATTCCAAGTATTCTCGTTTGATTCTAAACTTTTTCCTTTCATGATAATCATTCATTTAATGCACTCTCCTCCAATGAGCATCAAGATTATCTCCTTGGCTTTGGCCTCATTTTTCTCAGTTTCCTTGTCTTCATTTATCTGTAATGTAGAAAGGCCAAAGCGAAACTTAGTTCTGATATATACCTTGGACTTCTATTAGATATTGCAAATCTGTTGCAAATTTCACTTTTAGATAGGAAGTATTCAAGTTGATCTTAAAACTTTTACTATACCGGATAAGTTGCAAATTCACCAGCAGATCTTTCATCATTTGCTAATACAGAAATTTAATATAGCCTCAGTGATTAGATATAGACTGAACTCAATTAAGAACAGATTAATGTAAAAGGGAGTACTAATTTTAGACAACAGAAAAATGTTGAGGACGTATTATCCTGACCCATTGGTAAATTCTTAACATGTTATCAATTCTAAAGAAAGAGACAATATAGAGTTTAAGGCAGACAGACAACTGTGAAGAAGATAATATTTTCAATGCATTGTGAACTGAGGACAATGGTTAGTGCCTAATATGTGCAGCTCACTGCAACGTTCAAAGTAAAAATCTTGTTTAGACAGATTTCAGGGAATATGGGTTTGTGTAGAGGGAGCATGTGCGCCACATATAGCAGTGATAATTATATAGAGCTTAAAAACCAATTTTTAAAAAGAAAAGGACAACCTGGTACTCTAAGCTATAAAGCTCGTGAGGGGAAGGAATGACCAGACACATTATGGATTGAAGACAGCCTTGCAACAGACTAATTCCATGAATTGAACCTATGACCTCCTAGTCACACTTCAACAACTCTAACTGTTGCACCAAGGCTACCCTTTCTCTTAAAAGGTTACTTAAAATAAACCATCTTACATCAAGATTAGCATTAATAAAAGTCAAATCCAAATAGGTCAAAACATCAACAAAGGCAAGACCCAAACAAAGCATGTAAAAATGGAAAATCCTCATGCTGAAAACAAAAAGCATATCAACAATAAATCCTTTTTGTTCACTCTCTCTCCCTCTCTTTCACACACATGTACACACTTGTCCAGGAAGGTCTTTTCTTAATTTACATTGGCGAGATTTATGTACAGCATCATAATGTGCATACTTTGATATATTTATGGTGAGAAAAAAATACAATTGTAAGAAACTCTCAATTTACCGTGTGAACTCACCTAATCATTTGTCTGCCTTTCCCTGGCTCTGTAATGAACCTATGTGACAATTAAGATGCAAAAATTTGTTGTTCATTGATTACCAGCTAAACTTTTTTCTCACCAAGGAAACTAAAGAAGAAGCCCATTTTTTCAGTATCTCATTCGATCAGAATTTTTTTAACAGTGTCAGATAATTTAGTTTCATTTTAGTATTTTTTTCCCTATCAAACACTAATAATGAGAAAAATCAATATCTTTTTTATATTTATATGCAATAATTTAGTAACAAGACAGGTAATAAACAGAGCAGGCACATGAGCTGCACCAAGACATTCAAGAGAAATATAAAATCATAGCTGGGCTTTCACCTTATGATTAAGCTTTTGAGAGATGTACTTGTCAACAATGTTCAGTTCTAATTCCCAGATCAACACAAGCCTGAAAATAAAAATGAAACTAATCAAATTTAAATCCAGATAGCGTGCAATACAAACTTAGCACCACATACTACAAACAAGACACAAAAATACACAAGGAAGATTTGATATCATAACTCTCGAGAAGAAAAATAGATTTACTATACTTACGAAACAACTCTCCAATCTCCATCGCCTGCAGTTCAGTAGATTCAGTCACATTTTAGACTGACAGTGTTTTCAAGGCCTCGATCATAGAATCAAATTATGCTTCCCTTGCAGCCTCTAAAAATTGGCTGTTATTATCCATTATAGAGAAACACGCATAAAACTCTCCAGGATTGGTAGTAATAACCAATGATATTCATCTTCAAAAAGGGTGATCAATTCCTCAATGTTTCTTACAGTATATGACATAACGTATTTTGACCACTTGTTTCATGTAATGCTCAAGTAGTCAATGAATGAGTCCAATGTACTGTTCTCACGATTACATAAAATCATTGCAGATTTCAAGGATACTAGAAAGATGAAATAATAAGTTCACAAAGCAATGAATTGATTTTCAATTAACTCTAGTCTGCTCTCAATCTTCTGAGGTTTATTTCTTGAAAAATAGTCAAATGTGATGTACATGAGGAAATCCATAAAAAGGCCCTTTTCATATGTTTCTCTCACAAGTTCAACGTTATCTCGTTTCAAACGGTAAGCTTGATCCAGTATTCTATATGAGATTTCATCAAAACCAAAGGAAAACTCCGACAATTTTTGACCCCATAGTAATGCCTTCTCAGGCATCCCCTGCTTGCAAAATTGTGACAACAACATATTGGTTGTAATCACATTTGGAACAAAACCTATCTTAAGTAATTTGGCAGTAAGAATCATAGCTCGATCTAATATATCACTACAAATACCATTCATCATAGTGTTGTAAGTCACTGTGTCTGGAACAATGCCAGCGGAGATGAGCTCATCCAAAATGATAACTGCTTCATTCATTTTTCGCATTCTGCAGTAGCCATGCATTCGTGTATTATAGGTTGTGATATCTGGGTCAAGCCCACACGAGTACATTTTATTAACCATCTGACCTGCGCCAACCATGTCAAATGCCTTGCAGTACCCTCCAATTAATATGTTAAATGTGAAAATATCTGGCGGCAAACCAACCCGTTGCATGTCAAGAAATGTACCAGTTGCAAACTGCATTTGTCCCCGTCTACAATAACCATCAATGATAATATTGAAGGTGAAGGTGTCAGAAAGAATGCCTTTTTGCCTCATCTCTTTCTCCAACTTTAATGCTTCGGTCATCCTCCCACAATCGCAGAGGCCTCTAATCAAAGAATTGTAAGCAAAATTATTAGGAACAAAACCCATAGCGGACATTTCTAAGAACACTTCATATGCCTCCTCGACATTACCTGCTTTTGAAAGCCCGTCAATTAAGGCTGTAAAGGCAACAGCATCAGGATATATACCCCTTTCTTTCATTTCCTTCCAGAGAAACTGAGCTCCATCCAAATCATTCATCTTGAAATATCCATCCAAAAGCACCGTGTAAGCCACTTTGTTGATGGGAAACCCCTTCTCTAGCATCCCATACAAAAGTATCCTGGCTTCTTGCAAGCATCCTTTCCTACACAAACTCATAAGCAGAGAATTACAAGTGGACGATGAAGGAGTGAAACCGCCCAAGACCATAATACGATAGGCTTCAAAAGCTTTGTCTTCTAAACCTGCCCTGCTATAGGCACCTATTACTGAGTTAAAGGCAACAACACTAAGAGTTAGTCCCTTTTCAAGCAATTCTTGCAATAATGCCATGGCCTCATCAAGTCTGCCAGTCCAACATAGCACAGACACAGCTACATCACACAGTGAACAATCTGGAAACAATCCCGATACAATCAAATCTTTCAACAACATGTTCCAATCATCTTTTCTCCCATACTTATAATACCCCCCAACCAAAATATTAAAAGTCACAGAATCAGGAGAAACACCCTTAGTCCTCATCTTTTCATAAAGCAAGTTTGCCTGACTAACCTCCCTTGCCTTGAAATACCCATCCATCAGTGTATTATACATAGCTGCGTTTGGCGCAATTCCCATATCCTGAATCTCATCAAAGAGCTTCTGCGCCCTCCCCACATTCCCTTCCCGGCAAAGTGCATGCATGATGGTATTAAACGTAGAGAGACTCGGTTCACAACCACTTCTAACCATCAAATTTAGCCAATCAAACGCAACCGAAGTCCTCCCCCTAACACAGCACGCGTTAATAAGAATGTTAAACGCAAAAACATCAGGACTACACATAAACTTAGGCATCAAATGCAACAAACTCTCCGCAGTCGCAATCTTCTGTTGTCTACAAAACCCATACAACATCACACTAAACGTGATATTCGAAGGGCGAGGCCCTCTGTGGATCATATCCTTGAACACCTTCCACACACTACCATAATCACCAAGCCTAAGCAACAACCTCATGAGAATAGTCAGCGAAGACAAACCAGGCCTAACTCCCACATCCCTCATCTTACGCAAAACCTCCAACGCCTCAAAACTCATCCCCAAATTCAGAAACCCCCGCAAAAGGGTATTCAAGACGGAAAAATCAGACTCGTACATAGCATGATTGTTCCACATAAACTCAAATATTTCGTTGGCTCTCCCAGCCCCAACCCTGGCAATGAGCCAGGAAACGACGTCCTGCGCGAGCAGGGGAAGGCCCTTGGCCGCCAGAACATGCGCCGCGACGCAGCTCAAGCGAACGGTCTCCTGGGAATTGTTCCCGAAGGCCAGCTTGAAGAACGCAAAGGCGGCGTGGCGGGTGTCTAAGAAGTTCATGATCTTGACGAGAAGGAAGGGGCAGAAGCGGAGGGAGAAGGCCTTGAGAGCGAAACCCTGGTCGGTTTTAATGGCGGTGGATAGGCCCAGGACGAGTAGGCGACGTTCACGTGCGGTGATTGTGTTGAGGGGTTTGAAGGTGGAGTCGGCGAGAGGGAGAAACTGAGAGAGATAGTGAGAGGTGTGGGAGGGTGAATTGGTAGTGGAATAGTGGGAGTGAGAGAAGGAGAGGATGATTAGGGAGAGGGGATTGAGAGAGGTCTCGCTTGAGAGAGAGAAGAGGGGCCGAGAAATGTGGAACTTCGGCGACATTGGGAGGTCGCAGATGGAGATGGAGATGGGAGCGCCGCCACATAACACGGCAGCCAGGTCGTCCCAGCTTAGCTCAGCTCATCTCAACAATGCCTCCTTCCATTCCAAGAACTCGAGTTAAAAAAAGTTTAAAATACTTGTTTTTTTTTTAAAGAAGTCCTAATTTTGATTTTTTTTTTAAATAGGTCTCAATTTTTATTCATTTTGTTCAATTGGATCTTTTTTCTAACACCATTTAAATCATTAACGGCTATGAACAGGGACTGCTTCGTGTCACTTCGTGGTTTTTTTGAATTTTTTTATTTTTATTTTAATTTTATTTTAATTTTATTTTAATTTTTTTTAAATGTACACGTGTCAACCCAGGAGCGTGCCACGTGTCATTTCGTGGTTTTTTTGAATTTTATATTTTATTTTTTTGAATTTTTTTGAATTTTTTTTAAATATCCACGTTTCAACCCAGTAGTGTGCCACGTGTCAAAGTCAATATTCTATATTCAATTTGGTCCTTATATTTATTAATTTTGTTCAATTAGGTCCCAATTTTTGTTAACATTAACCAATTTGGTCCCTATCGAAGATGTGACCAAATTTAATTTTTATATCAAAGTTATAATGATGTGAATTTTAATATATTATATAAAAATATTTAATAAAAAATGTAAATTTTAATATAAAAATTAAATTTGGTTTTAATTTGGAGAGGGACCAAATTGGTTAATGTTAACAAAAATTGGGACCTAATTGAACAAAAATAACAAATATAGGGACCAAATTGAATTTAGAATATTGACTTTGACACGTGACACGCTGTTGGGTTGACACGTGGACATTTAAAAAAAAGTTAAAAAAATTTAAAAAAAATCAAAATAATCAAAATAAACAACGAAGTGACACGTGGCACACTCCTGGGTTGACACGTGTACATTTTAAAAAAATTTTAAAAAATTTTAAAAAAAATTAAAAATAATAAAAATAAAAATAAAAAAAATTCAAAAAAAAATCACGAAGTGACACGTAGCAGTCACTGTTCATGGCCGGTAATGATTTAAACGGTGTTGGCAAAAAAGGACCCAATTGAACAAAATTGACGAAAATTGGGACCTATTTGAACACAAAACCAAAATTAGGGCTTTTTTGAAAAAACTTGACGAAAATTGGGACCAAAAAGGTATTTTTAACCTTAAAAAAACCTTATTTTTTTTTCCTTTTTATCTCTCATGCTTGAAAAATTTAGGTTTAATAAAATTCTAATTACCTTCATAAATTTTAAATGTTTTTAATTGAATTTTTTAAGTATTTGAATGTTTTTTTGGGTTAAGTGGTTTTTGTTAGTTGATTTTGTTGTTTTTCATTTTTTTTTCTCTAATTCATCGTTTAAGTGTTTTTTCTTTTCAATTTCTTCAAACTTGTGCCTCAACAACTCACTTACTCTCAAAGTAAACTAAGAAGGTGAAAGACTTATTAAAAGACAAATATTGCATACTAACGTTAATTTTTCATTTAATAAATATATATGATAATTAATAAAAATCAATTACTTTAATCATTAACAAAACTAAAAGAATATTTTGTTAATTGTATTAAAAAGAAACACATTAATAATTCTTATACTTATTATACTTAATTTAAATTAGAGGTAAGTATATTTTTACTTATTCAACTTACATGTTCTTTTCTCAAATTTTGATATATTTTGATTTCCAAATTTTAAAAGTGAATATAGTCTTTTTAACATAATGACATTAATTTTTTGAACTTGTTAAACAATGGTCTAGACTTCATTTGATATGTAACATTTCAAAACAGTCTAAACAACTTAAACATCATCCTAAAACAGGTTTGACACATTAATAAAAAATTAAGTAGAAGTCGCGTATCTAAAACACGAATTTTAATTTAAAAAAAATTGAAAGTGGTTTTCGCAGCACATGACTTTTGAGTTTGAAATTTTAAATATGAAGTCGTCTTTGTAGCTCATAACTTCTGCAAAATGAATGTTGAAGTCATGTAAGTTGAGCACAACTTAGTGTAGACTTCATATTTTTTTCTAAACCTATTAGTTCTAGTAATCTATGTACAAAAAGTACACCATTTGAGTAAAAAGACAGATAAATCTATATGTTTAACAATCTTAAAATTTAAATTTACAACACATTTTGTTACAAATTTATTATTGATGTTAATATGTGTGTGTGTGTGTGCATGTGTGTACGTGTGCGTGTGTGTGTTTTATTTAACAAGAACTTGTTTATAACTTTTAGGGTTTTCTAACTTTTGGTTTTGCTTCTTCTTCCATTCATCTTTCATAAGGTCAGGTATAGTTCTTTTTTTGTACTTATATTTTTTCGTTTTTATATGATGTTTTTTTCTTATTATGCTTCTCCTGATTTCTTCTCCTTTTTTCTTCATTTTGGTGTGTTTACCTGATGTTTTAAATGTTGTTTAGTTGTTGTTGGTGCCTTTCACTCTCTTTATCAAGTAGGATTTAATGGTTTTATTTTTTTTCTTCTATTTTTATTGGTCATATATTGTGTTTATAAATATTTGTTTTTGTTATGTATCGTATACAATTGTTTTCAATGGCTAAGAAGTTTGATAGTATACAAGAAATTGATGGTAAGAGGGAAACAATTAAACTTGGGGTTAGAATCAATGAGTTGTGGTATGTTCAGAATAGGGATGAAGGCAAACATCTAGAAATGATTCTTATGGATGATAAGGTACATATATATTTCCCATATTCTTACCGTAGATGAATTTTTTTGTAACTTCATGTCTACCAATTATGTGTACTTTATTGAAATTTCCACATGATTTTATTTGTGCTTTAGGGTGACCTTATACTGACTATGGTTAAGGAAGATGATCTAGTTGCATAGGAAGGTAGGCTGGTAGAGAAAGAGACTTATGTCATGCATAATTTAAAAATTCTAAAGAATCGAGGACAATATCGGGTATGTGACCATGTTTGTAAGCTATTGTTTATTGGTGCTATTGTCATTAAAGTACAACCACTTCCCGATATTCCTATGAAACCATTCAATTTTAAAAGCAAATGTAAAGCATGTTTCTAAGATTTCAACCATGAAAAGGGTGAGTATGATGAAATGAGTTTTTATTGTATTATATTATTGATCTTGGAAAGTTAAATGTTTTTTATATGTTTTTATTGATCATATTTAGGAAGCATGTTGTGTGACCGTTGCCACCACTATGAAGTTGAATTTGGGGAATGATGGATGGATTCTAGCCTGTAACTATTGTAAAAGAAGAACTGAAGAAGTTGGTTGTTCTAAGTGTGTCAAATGTAATGCATCTTATTAGAAACCTACAGATATGTTAGTGTTTACATATGTTAATATGTGCCTTTTTTGTGATGATAATGTTAAAAAATATGCTAATATGTACGTTTACGAGCTTTGGGTATTGCAGGTATAAATTGGATATTGAGGTTTGCTATAGAGATCATGTTGCTAACTTTAAAAGAGTTATCCAGCTATGTGACTTATTAGTAAGTGCACCAAGTTGGTTGTAGTATAACCAAATGAGGTTATCGTATCCACAGGGATTTACCAAGTATATTGGTAGTTTATTTTTAGGCTTTTGTATTTTGAAATTTTGGAATGGATGTTATTATTGGATTTCATCTCATCCTCTTCCACTACACTACATGATCTTGCCTATTTACTTACGCAAATCATTCAATGTCTTGGGAGTGCTCTTTAAATGTAACTCTCAGTCCATTCCTAGCATCTAGAGCCTAAAATCATCAAACTCCAATATGATTCCTTAGCGAGTATTTTAATGAATCACTTGCTTTAAGTGCAGGACTTTATAACTAGTTACAACCTTAGATATATTCCTAGGATCTAAAAGTAGACGGAGAATTAATTGGTGTAAGATTCGTGAAAATTAATTAATTAAATAATTAATTAATTAATAAATGCGGGTAGTGAGAGCCTTTTTGACATTTAATTTTGACATGTATGATGTGGAAAAGTATTAGCTTGAGTGGTTAAGAGTACTTGTTTGTGTGAGAGGACTTGAGATCAAGTCCTATGTATGTCATTTATGTGTTGTTTGATTTATTATTATTTTAATAATATGATTGATCATGTGGAGTGATAATATAATTTTATAATTTTAAGAATTATCACGTAACATGAATTGGTTAAATGGTTGTGTATTGAGTTGGCATTGACATGGTATTGGGTTTGAACCCTGGTAGAACCAAAGTAAACTTTCTTTTTGCTAAAATTAGTTTTGGAAAGAATGTGAAAGGGCATAGAAAACCCTAGCCGAATGGACAGCCAAGAGGGGCTGGAAAAACAACCACTAAGTGATCTTGAATGGCAAATTAAGCTAGCTTAATGTCATTTTCGTTTTTCTATCATCATTGCCAATTAAGACAACTTTTATTGACCAATTAAGGAGAAAGAGAGAATGTTTGTGGATGTCATTGTTCTAGAAAAATTGAGAGAGAATTCAGAGAGAAATTGGTGCTGTGAGTGAAGCATAGAGGTGGAATTGAAGAGAACTAAGGCAAGCCATTGGCGATCAAGGGAGCTCTTCAAATTTCAAAGTTAAGCTAAGGAATCCAGGTTAGGGGAGCTAAACTCGTGCCGTTAATGTTTATTTTCGTGAATCATTGTATGAGATATAGTATGAAATGCATGAATCATCCTTTCCTGTTGAATAATTGCGTTCTGGAAAATTCCCAAAAATTGCCTGGCGGTTACGAGTAACCCGCCAGGCGACGCATCCCAAAATTTAGTGTTTTCTAGGTTCCTTTGAGGAACCACCTGGCGGTGAGCGCCGTGTTGCCAGGCAACACAAGCACATCAACCTAGTTTCTTGGTTTTTTGATGAACTGCTTGGCAGTGATGAACACCCGCTAGGCAACGCGGACCATTTTTTTTGTTCGGTGTTGATGTTTTCGTGTTCTGGGAAGATTCTAATTGGGGAGAAATCATGTTTTAATTGTTTGTGATTGGTTAGACATCATATACCCTTGAATTTCGTGGAATTAGCGATGAAATTGGATGAAATCATATGAGCATATACTAGGGTTTGACAAATTGGGATTTTGGGAATATTAATGTTTGATGTTGGAATTGCGTTGATATCATGTACAATTCGATTCTGGTTGGAGAATAGGTAATCCTAGTAGTAATAATTGACTGCGGAAAGCGGGTAACAGATTACTGGAGGGTGGTTTAGAGTTAGTGGACATTTATAGGTGTAGGGAAAAGCTGAAATGTTTCCAGGCTTTCATGCACCGCCTGACAGTACTTGCGTTTCCGCTAGGCGCCAACGCAGTGGATGTTGCACTGCGTGACTGGGATGGCAGGCACTGGGTGGATTCTGTTGCAGTCCTAAATGAAACTGGAAGAATAGATTTGGTGACGTTTTTGGATAGTTAATGGTAGAACTCTAATGCATGAGCTAGGGTAGTTGATTAAACTTAGGATTGATTCGATTTAGTAGCAAAGTGATGTGAGGAAAGTGTAGGTTTGGTTAGTTAAAGGAGGACTAGAATGAATACGGCCTAATCTGTTGTAGTATGTATTGTTCCGAGACTTAGCTTAGGCTGAGGTATAACATAGTGTAAATATGGTTGTGTGCAAGCTATGAGGAGAAAGTCCAAAAACTTGATCATGGTCTACGACAAATTCGGAATTATGGTTGAAGCAGTGAACACTTGGGTAATAGTGAATGGAAATTTGAGATGAATCTAGCACATAAATTATAAGTGAATTACGAATATTCTATAGGAATAAGGTTGACCTTAAGGAGGCATAATTTTTGGTAGACTTGGGTGGTTGAACTTAAATGGAAGTAGGAGACTTGATAATGGATTTGCCACTAGACAAGTGATACCAATAAAGTGGGTAGTGAATTATAAGTCTTGATGTATCGAATGAGGAGTAGAAACAGGTCTAATTGACTCTAAACCAGTACTGTGAAGGTTTTGATACAGCGCTTTGCAATGGTATTAGACCGCCAGACAATAGTGGCCAATTTAGAGAGGCATTGGACTTGTAGCGCTTGGCGGTGAAGGACATTCCACCAGGCGATACCTGCAGACAGTGGGCATCAGAGGCGCTTTGCATCTGGCGGTACGCGTCCCTCGCCAAGCGGTCTGGAAGCGTAGTGCGCCTGGTGCCTCGAGAGCAGCACCAGACGATAATATTATAGCAGAATGATGTTATGCTTGCTTTGTGGTGCGTGGTCTACAATGCTTCTAGGATATCTCAAAGGTTGGCTTGTTGGTGTTCCTTCAATTGTGGCTCGGAACATATCCCTTGAGTTATGGCTCGGGATAGGGGTTAAGCACGTGGTATTCCTTGAGTTGTGGCTTGGGTTGACAAGTGTTGCCGGTGTGAGTGTGCACGTAGCGGCGTGTATGAATGGGTCCAGTGAGATTGCCCTCCTCAGTAATAACTGACGAGTTTGGTAGTCTTGGGACGTATGATTGTTATTCGTAGTGGGAACTCCACTTGACGTTACGATGTATGATCTATAACATGGTTTCCCGCATGTGCTCTATCGGTTGTGGTCGATAGGTGTGGTAGCAAGACATCTTGAGATATTCATCAGAAGATGTAGAACACGGTGAACATGGTTGTGGTAATGTTGTATGGTAACAAAGGATGGAATTCCTTTGGTGTGATTGTGATATGTGTATCTGTTGTGTGTGTATGTGTGTATATATATATATATATATATATATATATATATATATATATATATATATGTGTGTGTGTGTGTGTGTGTGTGTGTGTGTGTGTGTGTTTATTTTGTTAGCTCACCCTATCTGCTTGTGTTTGGTGATGATCGTATACGTGGTATACGTGAGCAGATGATGTTGTAGGTGGATCTGGTGAGGCGTAGAGCCAAAGCGGGACTAGTCTTGGGAGATTTTATCAGAATTTTATGTGTTATGATTTTAAATTAGTTGTAAACTTTTATATTATCAGACTTTAATTTTATAATGAATAATTAGCCATTTTGGGTTTCAGTTATTGTTACAGTGAAATAAAGTTTGAAATTCCCGCATTTTTGGGAAATGGATTTTTAATTAATGAACTTTTATCTTTCTTATTTTATTTTATTATTTAAATCCGTAATGTTCGGGCAAGAGGTTACAGTTGGGCCACAACTTGAAACCAATTTCTGCTCAATCCCAAGCTAGAGAAATAAGATAAGTGACCAATTCATCCAACAACAAGCACAAATTAATTCACAAACAGATTGAGTGAAATCATAGATAAATATCCAAGAAGTAGAAGTACACATAATTAAAATTAATTACATCCAACCTCAACATTAGAGAGTTCAACTACTTATAAAATATTGCAATGCAATCTCAACAACATTTATGCATAAGATTTATAATGAAAGCATCTCTATCGAGCCTCTGACAATGTATTCCTACTCAAGTAATACATATTTAATTCTTCACTCAATACCTAAAATAAGGATATAAGATTTGTATTTATAAACTGTTTAGGGCGGTGCTCAACTCAAGCTTTGGTGCTCAATCGTAGAGGTTTCTCTCTATGTAGGTTTTTCTCTTAACCACTTTAAGTGCTCAGCACTATCTTATGACTTACCTGTAAAAGTTACATTCCAAATCTTTCCAAACCGCCTTTCTAAGCGCTCAATGAAACATTTTTGCCTTAAGCTATAACCGTTTTTCCTTAGGTGGGTACTTGAGGTTTTCTTCTTATAAAGGTTTCCTTAATTTCCTTTATGGCGCTCAACATCGTCTTTTAGGCTTAAGCTGCACATCCTTAAATTCTTTGAAAATATCTGTAAAAACATCACAAACACATCATATTCCTTAGTTTCTTACTTCTCTACTCCTCATTCTATAATCTAAAGTAAAATGGGTTGTTTACTTACAAAATATGGTCAATTAAAGCATGATAAGTGTCAAATTTAAGTGGAAAATTAACATGTTCTTGACACTTATCAGGGACCATGAATGTGCAAATATTATTGGAAAGTCAGCTTTAGAGTTGAAGATAATAATGATGGAGGTAATGTTTAATAATCTACTAATCCATGTACTCAGTATCTTAGTGGTCTAACAAAAAAACCCCAAGTTTTGTGCAGGCATGTGAAGATGACCCGAAATTCTTAGTTGATGATTTAAATGTCTCGCTAGGGGTTGAGTTGACCTTTAAGGTAAGAGTGCAACTTCAAAGTAGATGTGCCTCAATAATAAAAACTACTAATGATGCAAACATTATTACAATGACCAAGATGCGCTTAACCAAAAGAAGATATAGATATGGATAATAATTTTAAATTATTATGTACCACTACAATGTTATGTTTTTCTGATTTTTGTACGTCAATAGGAGGGAAAATGCATTGAGAATCAATTTGTGATTTAGCTGTTGAAGATGACACTTCTATTGTAAGTAAATAAACTTTTTTTTAACATAATAATATGTTTTTATGATTTTCTTTGTGAACATGATCTAAAATGTAGTAGGAGTAAAATTTGTAAGTTTGGCAATGACCTTTCTATTGTAAGTATATATGCTCTTTCTTTTTTGTAGTTGTAGAATAGACGAGAGATTTAGTGAATGGTTTTGATGTGTACTATGTAGTGGAGTCTATTTGGGATAGCGGACAATGGCCCAAATGTTGGATTTTGGAAAACACCTTCCAAGAAATTGTTCCTAGAGTATAATGTTGAAGATGTGATATCTGAGGAGATGTAATCTACGCAACGGTCAACCACTAAACTAGCCAAGATTATCAAGAAAGAAAAAGAATGATGTGTTTATAACACAAGTTCATGATGTTAAATGAAATTTTAATTTTGTGTATATATTAAGAGATGTATTAGCAATTAGTGGATATGTACTTTGATATGTATTAGCAATTAGTGGAGATGTATTTTGATATGTATTAGCAGGTTTTGTGTAAAAAGACCGATGTGGATATCTATTAGCAAATATCTTTACATGCCATATGTATTAGGAGATATATTCTAATATGTATAATATATTTACTACCCTTTGGATTTTAATTTGTTTTTGTATGTGTTGTGATTTTATTTTGTGGTACTTACAAAATTTAATTAGTTGATAATATATATATATATATATATATATATATATATATATATATATATATATATCATCATTTATAACAAAATTGAAAAATCTATAACAAATAAAAATATGATTTATTCAAGATCAAATACCAAAGGAAAAAGTATACTTAATATATTATATTGTATATCTAAAATTTACATTGCTTAATCAATTTCATAATAAAAACACTTTATAAAATAGTCATTGATATATATTATCACAAATAACTAAATAATGTATAAATTTTAATTACTTCATAAAAGATAAATATTGGCTTAGTCATGTATACATATCATCATCTTAAAAAAAAAGGTAGATAACAAAATATGTTGTCTTTAATAAAAAGAAAGGATATATATAGAAAATGATATGGATAAAATAACCAATAGGAAATATAACATAGCAAAACATTGAAGGTTGTTCAAATACAAAAACATACTAAAACATAAAATATTATTGTTCACATTCTTAAACATATAAGACTAATTATATCTACATAGATTCCAAAATAAGTATTTTAGATATATCAATATCTAAATCTTCATTACAATGATTTTGTTCTATTGTTCTCCAGATTCCTAGCAACATCGAAACGGATAGTATCTCTAACACTGAATCCATTCATAACACAGAAAGTCTTAAGATTTCTATCAAAATTTCTAAAGCTTCTACTGTAAAGGAGTGTTGGGAAATCTTGCTTAAAACTATGGATGAAAATGAAACAATTGTTGACTACTTTGACAAAATGCAGGAACATGCCAACTCAATATGGGCATGTAAAGATAGTATCATATATCAACAAGTTGTAGAAAAGATTCTAAGAACCTTGTTACAAAGATTTGATCATGATGCAGTAGCAATTGAAGAAACGAAAGATTTGGAGCAAATGGAAATAGAAGCACTGCAACATTCCCATGGGCACTAGATAAAGAGAGAATATGTAATTAGGAGCAAGCTCTTCAAGCTCGAACTTCTAAAAAAAAAGGAAAAGACAACACCTCTTCAAAAGGAAAGAAATCTTTCTACAAGAAAAAGACTCAGGATCATAAGTCAAGTGATGCTTCCAAGAACAAGAAAGATAATAAGAAGCAGCACACCAACTATAATTAAGAGAAGGAGTGGAAATTTGATAAAAGGAAGGTGAAATGTTATAACTTCCAGAAATATGGACATTTCACTCGTGAGTGTTGGGATGGAGAAGAGGCTAAAAGTAAATCGAAGAATCAAGCAAATTTGGCTCAAGATGATGCTTCGAGCGACTATGATGTTGTGATGCTAATGGAAAAAACCAGTGCTGATAATTTGGATGAAACATCTTCATGGTAACTTGATTCAGGTTGCTTAACACATATGACTTGAAGGGGATACTGGTTTATAGAAATTGATGATATCTATCAAGGTAAGGTGTGGTTTGCTGATAATAACAACTTGAGTGTAGAGGAAACTAGACGTGTTGTGTTGAGAAACTATAATGGCAAAGAAACCATAATTTATTATTTGTTGTATGTACCAAGATTGAAGATAAGTTTGATGAGTCTTGGACAACTTTTGTAAAAAGGTTTTATCATGGAAATGAAGGAGAATTGTCTAAATGTCTATGACAAAACCAAGAAACTTGTTATTCAAGCAAATCTCTCAAAAAATAGAACTTTTAGGATTTGTGTAGACACATAGAGACATCAATGCTTTGCTACTATAGATAATTGAGATGAATGGCTATGGCACAACTGATTTGTTCATTTAAACTTCCAAGATTTACATAAGCTACGCCACAAGAACATGGTTGCAGGGCTTCCTTCAATTGTTGTTCCAGAAGAAGTGTGTAGATAGCGCATTGAATGTAAACAGACCAGATCTAAGTTCAAGAAGTTTGCACTAAGAAAAGCTACATAAAAACTTGGTGTAATTTACTCAAACATATGCATACTAATGTAGGTTGAGACACCTAGAGGTAAGAGATACTTTGCCTTGTTTATTGATAATCTAACAAGAAAAATGTGGATTTATTTATTGAAGAGGAAGAGTGAAGTGTTGTTTGTGTTCATAAAATTCAAAAGCATGGTAAAAAAACAAAGTGGAAATAAGATTAAAATGTTGGGAACCAATAGTGGAGGAGAATATGCTTCATTAAATTTTAGCAGTTTTTGCGAGAAAAAAGGGATCATACACGAATTCACTCCTCCTTACGCCCTTAAACATAATGGAACCATTGGACAGCATATGCACACGATTCAGATGCTTCTAATGTTTTATTCAAGGATGATACTCCAACACTACAAGAGAAGTCTAAAGATCAAATTGAAAGGAGGTCCTCTTGAATTTCAAAAATTCAATCACATCTTCAAGACTATGAATAATTTCATGATTCAGTTGTAACTACAAAGGGAAACTTGGTTCATCTTGCCCTCATTGTAAAATCTGAACCAATTGTGTTTGAAGATGCAACAAAAGATATGCATTGATTGAAAACCATGCAGGACATAAAAACTAGTTGAATTACCACCAAGCAGTGGCGGAACTTGGACTAAAATTGTAGGGGGGCCAAATTAGATTTGTTATATATAATTTTTTTTAGAAGAAAAACTATTCATTTTTTTCTCTTCATTTCCTCTTCTTATAACAAACACATATAATAGTAGAATTCAAAAAAATATTACTATCATTCGCTATTATATCATAATACCAATTCATGAATACCATTTTAGATCAAGCATTCGTATCTCATCAATTTGATTTGGTGGTATTGTCAAATTTGATGTCGTTTTTTCCAGATCACATTCTATTGAATTGTTAAATTCATTATATGTAACTCTGATAACTTTAGAGATTTGTTTTATATTGTCTTAAATT
>Ga0214545_1003584_pt1 | contig 29489 bp, 15 predicted proteins | sample CNSS4metaG_FD_160064 | JGI IMG/M metagenome (GOLD analysis project Ga0214545, IMG submission 160064) | Root nodule microbial communities from cowpea collected in UCLA plant growth center, Los Angeles, California, USA - CNSS4 | ecosystem: Host-associated > Plants > Roots > Nodule | place: USA...
TTAAGTTTTCTATTTGGTGAAGAAACAAAGGAATAGACATGATTAGGCATAGTAAAATTTAATTGAGACTGTACTTTGGTTGAATTTACTATGGATAATCTAAAAATTCTCACTTTTAATTGAGACTATACCTTGATTAAAAGTGAGAATGCCAACAAATGAATTGAGACTTTACATTGATTGATTTGTAAATCAACAACAATAATTAATTTAACAATAATCTCTAGATAACCGATGAAGAATCCTATTTTGAAAAAAGCAGTGGAATTGACCTATTAACTATTATTGTGTTTACGATCTTTTATTTGCATGTCATTCATTCTTTGCGTATCAAAACCCCTATATTTTTATTATTACTAGTTTTAATTGCATTTTTCTAAGAATCAAATATTTGAGATCAATTCTGTATTCGTTGTGAGACGACTCAGGGTTATCTTAACCCTAACTATTTTCTTCACTACTAACTTGGCAATACTGAAGTTGCTAAAGTTAAGTAGTGGTAATTTGATCGCCGAACGACAGCGATATCATCTCTCAATGAAGCTTTCAGTAACCTTACATCCTCCTGAAGGTGACAACTTCGATGAAACAAACTCAGCTGCAGGCAATAATGGCGATGACTAAAGCTTAGTTCTTTATTTGTTTAGGGAAGTCTGAATAGTGGGTTTAGTAATCTTTATGATTAGTAGTTAATTTGCATTAATGACTTTAGTGTGTGCAATGTAATAGAGTGTTTGTGTTTACGAAATATTCAGAAGATAATTTCGAACTTCACTCCCCACATATTAATGGGTGACTCCCCACTTACGAATGACTTGCAGATTTTGATAATTTTAAAGAGTCACAAAGACCCACGATGGTCAATATTCAGTGTTTTGGTCATGGAATTTGGAAGATATCAAATTTAAGTAATTGACTGCATTGCGTGATCACAATTTGATTATTGACTTTTTTAAAAATTTGCAATCTCAGAACATAATTTTCAACTTCACTCCTCACTTATGGATGACTTGCGAATTTTGATAATTTGAAAGAGCCACAAACACCCACGATGGTGAATATTTAGTGTTTATGTTATGGACATTGTATGATGCAATACTTGTGTAACTGACTGCATTCTGTTATCATTCTCCAACCTTTGTAATCCATCCTAGCACCGAAAAATGTAACCTTTGGGTTAAATAAATGCAATGTTTCAACCTTTATGTTCAATGTCATCCAAATCAAACCTTTGCATGTTAAAATTTTGGGTCCTCTGTTCTAAAAAATTAAACGGAAAAAAATATTTATCCCATCATTAAGACCACAAATAAAATTATCAAAGACATTCACTTTACTTCATTCTCCACCTTTTTTTCACAACTGAGGAACTATTGTTTGGTTAATTTATCTTCACTTGAATAAAATTTATTGCTATTCACGAATTTTTTTATCTTTGAGCCCGAATTCTGAAAAGGTGTGTGCACCGTGTAGTCACCTTCATACAAGCTTTAGTCGCCATCATGTTGTGCATATAACGTGTAAGATTAAGTTTGTAAAGGTCTTTGCACATGACAGATTGTCAGATTCACATTAATGACCATTGACATGGCAATGCACCAACCTCAATCTAAGGGATCTCATTCCTTTGAGTAATCCAACGACTAAGTTTTCCCTCATGAAGTCTTGCATCATTTATAAATGTTTAATGTTGTTGTTTTCAATTCTTGCTATCGACAGAAACCTACAAAGAGTCAAAAAAAATGTTGCCATGGAGACAACAAGAGCACATGGCTGCACACATTTCTTCTCGGGTATGTCAACTTCATTTCTTATTAACAAACATAAGTTTTTATGTAACCACATCTTTTACTTCTTTGTTTAGGACACGGAAGAGAGCATTGTGTCGTCTTATTGTCACTCCATGCCTGAACCTCATCCAATTATTGTGCCTGTAATACAAGAAGCAGGGTTTGGCGGTCTGGCTAAATTGCGACATCTAAAGGTTGACCATGATTTAATGACTACCTTGGTAGAAAGGTGGAGGCCTGAAACACACACATTTCATATTCCAACTGGACCCTCTATCATTGGTCCAAGTATGTTGGATTGGGACGAGATGTGTGATACCTTATTAGGTATAACACCGGTTAAGGGATAATTTGTTGCCTATAAATGAAAATTCTAGTATTGAGGTCATTCATGCTCATGCTAGAGCTTATATATTAGGACTTATTGGAGGGGTTTTAATGCTCGATAAGACTGGGAATAAAGTACATTTAATGTACTTGAACTATTTGACTAATCTTCGAAGAACCAGGAGATATAGTTGGGGTTCTACGTGTTTGGTTGTCTTGTATAGGGAGATGTGTAGAGCAACCGATGGACGTGCGAGGACTATGGGTGGATGTGCTTCGTTGTTACAATCATGGACATGGTTTCAGATGCCCTTTATTGCACCCATTTCAAGAGTTCCACCAACATTCTCACTAGTTTGCCTATGGAGCAGCGATCGAGTACTTAACTACAAAAATGTTCCCCACAATGATTTAGTCGGATACCAAGCAAGGATAGATCACATGCAATAAAATCAGGTAACATTTACCATTTCTATATCGATAAATGGTTCTAAATGAATGACTAACATTTTCAATTATTGTTGTAGTTTATTTAGGTTCCTTATGAGGGTTTGGGCTCTATTATTGATGTTGAAGCATATTGGGACCAAACAATATGGACGTCATGCACAACTTTAATTTGTTTTGCCATTGTGGAGTCGCACCAGTCAGATAGGGTGAAGTTACAATTATCACAAGAGATCCCTAAAGAACCCAACAACCTTGATCATCTACATAAATTAGACATGAGGGGGAGACAAGATGAGAATTGGATTACTAGACATGCATAATGGATAGAGGTTTGGAATAACCGGCGTGAACTAACGTTGAATGGATTACCGATGCTTGGGACACTTCAACACACAATGGAGTACATGTCATGGTATATATCAAACCCATTTTTGTATTTGTCAAATCCACAAATGTTAAATGATCCTAGAATGCATTGTGCATCGACATCGACAAATGTCCCTCCACCACGACAAACTAGGTATGACTTCAACATTCCACCTCCACCACCAAGTATGGAGGGAACAAGGAATTCAATTTCTTCAAACTCAGAACTAGGCATATGAAGTATGTTTCAACTTATGATGAAACACCACCTTTTGCACAACCGTGGTTACGTACATATCCCCAAAGTCCAAATTTGTTAGAAGGATTGGATCAACTTTAAGAAGACTCATTTTACTACGTCCACAATACATATGTAGAAGCATCATTATCTGTTGCACATGATGATGATCAACCTGAGGACGAACACAAACCACAACCTTCACACGTACAAGAACCTAGACTTGAAGTGCGTAGGAGGAACCCCATCAGAAATAGGCGTCGACCATGGTGTGGAACTGGACACCACTACGGTGATTAAAAGGACAAAGATGTGGTTTAATATTTTATTACAAATGAAATAGGTTGTGTTTATGTGTTTGTAAGAGTTTACCGTGTTTAACACAAATTCAAAGATTAGCAATGGAAAAACTTAATCATTCTAGATGCTTCATTGCTAAATAGCAAATAACAATTTCTTTACAAAAACCTAACAAGTTCAATGACCTTCAAGACCAATGTTAAAACATACAAAAAAACTAAATAGGTACAAAGTTGTCACACTTCTAAACTTTCATGAAGTTAACATAAAAAGATATTGTCATCGTAGGGACCATCATTGAGTGCCACTGAATGGCATGTTGAAGCTGATTTATTATATCACTCTTGTAAAAGGTGACAGATACTTTAATTGGGATAACGTGCCAATTCAGAAATTTACTTTGACCACTGTAAAAGCTTACGCATATTTCAAATAATTGGCCTCACTTGCACCTTCTAATTATGACAAGACTTGTCAACTTTATTGGGAGGTGCCAAAGCTGATTTATTATATCACTCTTGTAAAAGGTGACAGATACTTTAATTGGGATAACGTGCCAATTCAGAAATATACTTTGACCATTGTAAAAGCTGACGCATATTTCAAATAATTGGCCTCACTTGCACCTTCTAACTATGACAAGACTTGTCAACATTATTGGGAGGTGCCAAAGCTGATTTATTATATAACTCTTGTAAAAGGTGACAAATACTTCAATTGGGATAACGTGCCAATTCAGAAATTTACTTTTATCATTGTAAAACCTTACGCATATTTGAAATAAATGGCCTCACTTGCACCTTCTAATTATGACAACATTTTTCAACTTTATTGGAAGGTGCCAAGGCTGATATTTAATTCAGAAATTTACTCTCACCTTGCAATTTGGACAAGACTTGTCAATGCTATTGGGATAGTGTGCCAATAAGATACATAATTTTACCACTTTAAAAGCTGACAGATATTTCAACACATGGTAGTACACATTAGACCAAAATATTCATCACCACTCCCCATTAATCTACTTTATACTCACCACTCATGGAATGATTCATGCATGGTACATTATGTATTTAAAAAAATTAGCCAGTATGACAACATTCACTACTGGGTTATATAGACAGTGGACCTTTTTGAAATTGTACTAATACTAATATTGTTCGTAAGTGGGGAGTATAGAGGTAGTAAGTGGGGAGTTGTGATGACTATTTTGGTCTTCATTACCCAGTTTTTATATAAAAATCATACTTCATTGTGAACATAATATCCTCACACTAACCTTAACATAGTACAAATTCATTTCCATGACCATGACATTAAATAATGGGTAATGTGGCCACGGGGGTTCTTTGGAATTTTCGAGCAATACTATGTTTGAAATTGAGGAGTAGAGAACAATTAAGTGTGAAGTTATGTTGGATATTTTGGTCATCAGTACCAGTTTTTGTTTCATATTTTGAGTTACTGCAACTGATAAAAAAAAATTTACAATAATTCCCCAGTTAATCCAACACGGCTGCCCACATACCATTTACGTTACTTATGGGATAATTTGTAATGTTCACCATCCAAATAAGCTATTATTCAATTTAGTCGTCATGGAAATAATTTATTTTTGTTGTTCATAACTCAAGATCAAAATGTCCATCGTAACTCCCCACTTAATCCATCATTAGTCCCTACCTACCTCATTCATTAGTTATGAGACCTTTTTCCCCATCCAATTAACATTTAGTAGTCCTAGAAATATTATTGTGCTATCATATGATTACAATGAACATTTTTCTCTTGACTCTCAAGTTTTATATTTTCCATTATTATATTTTCCATTGAATTACTGCAATTGATGTTCAAAATAATAGGAATAACTCACAAGTTAATCAAACAGGACTCCCCATACATTTCATACATACTTTAAGGGTCATCTTTTCATTACCACCATCCAAAAAACTTGCTTTTCAATTTCGTGGTGATGAAAATAGTTGTGTTCTATGATATAATGACAACGAACATTTTGTCTTAACACTCAAGTTTCATATTTTACATTAAAAAAATTGTTACCGATGTTCATAATATTAAGAAAAATTCCCCACTTATTCCAGCATTACTCCCCACATACAGAACCCACAATGAAATGAAAGTCCACGAAGGAAAGATTCCAAAAACAACACCCAAAATATTTGATTCTCCCAACCTTTCAGTCACTCTTATTAAAAAAAAAATTAATACAACACAAATTATAAAAATAAAAAATAAATTAAATTGGCGTTTATATTTTCAAATTACACCTAAAATAACTTACTACACAATACAAAATCTATTTTTAAATCAACAAATTCAAAAAGACAAAATAAAATATTTTTTATTTTTTTATTTTTTCAAATATTACCTAAAATAACTAAAAACGCAATACTAAATGTATTTTTCAAAAAAATAATTTTAATCCTTAATGCAACATTTTTCACAAAAAGAAAAAAAATTAACTCTTATATCTATTTTATTAAAAAAATTACAAAAACCATAATTTAAATTTATTTATATAAAAAACGAAAAAAAAAACACCTCAGAATTCGGGTCCCTGGGACCGAATTCTGAATGGCAAATGAAAAAAAAAGCAAAAGCAAAGGTTGGAATTCAGGTTCTTGGGGACCGAATTCCTACCTGAAAACAAAAGTGTGTTATGCATGTAAATATTACTCACAATGTGCTATTCACGTGAATAAAATGGCAAAGTGTGCTTCTGTAGAAAAAAAATCGCGTAGCAACATGTATTGCCTTATGACATCAATCGCTGATATTTGTAGTTTTCACAAAAACATATTACTATCTATTTTATAGGTTTAGGTCAAAACTATAAATTTCTATTAATAGTGTATGCGGATAACTTCGTAATTTTTTGTCCTTTTTGAATTGTTCTACCATACAAAACTTTCTACCCAAATAACGCTTTCTTCCTTAACTTTTTCTTCTTTGTTGTCATATTCATGTTAGTAGTAAGGCTGAAGTTGGACGTCAACTTTATTTATGTTTGTATTATTTTAGTAAAAAAATAGTTGGATGTATATGCATGCCTTTAAAACTTTATTTAAGTTTGCTTTATGCATTTTTATTTTCATTTCTATTATTTTAAAATTGTTATTTACATATCTTATTTATTTATTCACTTTTTTTATATTATATATATATATATATATATATATATATATATACATTTAAATATTATATATATATATATATATATGTATGTTGTCACAAATCTTAACTCATTTGTGCATAGTTTTATTTTGCATACCACTGTTGTGAGTTCAATATGTATCTCTGTAAAGTTCAAAAGCAATGTCACAATATAAGTGAAGTTACTCTAAAGAAAGAAAATCGGAACATCATTATTAGTTTCATACATTTATGGTTTGTTCCAGATTTCAGTAAATAAAGGTGTCCTTTCTCCATGGAGTTAGTTATTCAAGACAAACAGGTGCTTTTGCCTTAACTTTTTGTAACATGTTTATTTAAGACTTCTTTATATTGAAAACATGTGTTGTGTATTGAGTTTTTATAGGGAGACAAAATATATGCATCCATTCGATGTACTCTAATTTACAAATTTTAGAATGAAATATCTGAAGGTCAAGTTTATGGAATCCAAAATTGCAGTGTTGCTCCAAATAGTGGAATATACCGAACCTCACACCACCCTTATAAGATAAATTTCCAGTTTGGTACAAAAGTTCCTTTGTTTGATACTAAGTTGGTTCCTAATATCAAACCTCAATACATACCTTTGTCTATATTGTCTTCCACCAAATTTGACACTAATTATTTAGTAGGTAAGTTAATATCTATAATTTATTATTTTTATTATTATTAGGTTTTAATTTTTTCTTTTATTTATTTCATTTTTATATTTTCTTATTATTTTGTTGTCATCATTTGTTTGTATTATTATGTAGATATTTGGGAGTACTAGTAAGGGTTGGAACTGAAAGAGAGTTCCATGTAGATGAAAAATAAAATAAAATTGAATGTCATTGATATAGAAGCATATGGGTAATATAGTTTTCAAATTTAGAAGATAGATATTTCTTTTCATATATTTCACATAAAATTTGACTAACCATTCATGTAAATTATAGGGTTCGAATTGAATGTATTTTTTTTGACATTTATGTGAATAAATTGAATGACTTTCTTTCATCTGGAGAAGTACAAAATGTTGTAATAAATATAGAGTTTACTAAAGTTAAAAATTTTCAAGGTATATTATTGTTATTCATGATATACATTTTTTTACATTATTATGAATGTTGTTTTGAGTTACACTACTCTTCCAATATAGATAAGGTTCAAGTTTAGAATTGTAAGTACTACACTAGGATACAATACAATGTTAATTTTTAAGAGATGTCTAAACTAAAATCAATCAATCTTATTTGTACATTCTTCTTAATTTATTTTTAATTATATATATATATATATATATGCATTTATTCTTTATTTTGTTATATTACTTCACAGAATGTGTTAAAACAACAAATCTCCATCACAAGGATTAACTCAATTGTCACAAAGCTCCAAACATAGTGTTAAAGATGAATTTTTAAGGCTTACACCTAGGACTAACGTACAAAGTCTCAAAGATTGTAAAAAGGTAAAAATATGTCATGAGTTTTACATTTTTTGTTCAAGAATCACTGTTCTGACAAATTTTATTTTTTTGTGGAAGGAAACCACTTATGTTGTGTTTGGAAGCATTAAACATATTGTGACCAAGGAGGATTGGTGGTATACTGCTTGTGTTTGTAATGAAGTTGTTTATCCAGATTCTAAGATGTTTCTTTTGAAAAAAGTGTAATAAGCATGTCATCAAAGTGTTTCCAAGGTAATATTATTTTGTTGTATATTTAATTTAAGTTTAAATAGTGATTTTACTTTCCAAATAGATGTGAATAATAACTTACTATACTCACTTATCAGATATATGGTCAAAATTTGAGTCATTGACTTATCATTGACTTATCGGATATAGTGCCTTCTGAACAAATCACGCGCAGATATGTTAGAGAGTCATGATAAGGTAAACTTTGAAAGATATTTATTTATATTGAAGATTATAGAATATTTTTCAAAATCAAATAAATTTTTTGTCCAAATGTAGAATATTGTTTCTAGACATTTGTCAAAGGAGTTTGTTGCATTGGTGGATAAAAGTATGATATTTAAAGTAGAAAGTAGGAATGATCAAACCTTCAAACTTGAACCATCTTTCAAAGTTAAGAAAGTATGTGTTGTTGATGATATGATTCAAAATTTTTGATGATTATTCGATGAAGTTAGTGGTAAGAACTATGTTATAGAATGCACTACTTTTGTCATTATGTTTTATTTTTGTCAATATGTTTTTGAAGGATGTATATGCTAGCAATAGGGAATTCAACATAGGAAAGCAACATATAATTAATGATTCATGTGTGGATGTTGTAGAGGTATAATTTATATCCTAATATCTTTTGTTTAAGTCATTTAATTTTTTTAATTAAGCTTATTTGTTTGTAAAATTTTATATAAGATTTAGTAACAAAATTTACAAATGAAACAATTGATTGTGGATCTCAATCACTTGGCCTAACCAATGCTAATGCAACCAATGATGATGCAAACAATCCACCAAAAGAGGGAATCAACAACGAAGGAGGTATCACTCAACTCCATGAAGAAGACAATGTTCCATTGAAACTTCTGAAGAGAAAAATTAAAAGGAAAAATGAGTGTATGAAGACATTTGTTTGACATGTGTTTGTCTTTATTAAATTTGAAGACAATTGTTTGTGTTTACTTTTAGATGAACTACAACTTTTAGTTATTCATTTCTTACCACTTACTTTTTATTCATTCCTAAATGTGAACATGTTTTTGTTTTAGTTACTCTTGAAATTTGTTAATGTGCTAACTAACCAAATAATTGTTGACATTTGTTCAATTGTCTTAACCGAAATGACAGTTAGCTACAATAAAACTACTTATAAATTTTTAAGTCTTTGGCTTACATTTTTTACCTGTACTTTTTATACATTTATAAATTTGGACATCTTTGTATTTTAATTATTCTTCATTTTTTCAAATGTATTGGCTAAGCAAATAATTGTTGACATTTTATAAGTTGTCTCAACATAAATGGTTGCCAGCTACAACAAAGTTACAATAAATACTTATAAATTCTTTATTTTTTGGCTTAATTAATATATAAACGTTAATACGCGTTAACATTACTTTACTATTTAAGTTTTTAATTATTTTCCTTTAGAAACCATTTAGTACTCATTTTTTATTTTCATTTTCTTACAAACATGTTTATAAACTTACATTCGTTATTTATTTTGTTGTTTAATGGTTAATATTCAATCGTAAACTTTTATCAATTTCATTGGTTATGAATTGAATATATTTAAAAAAAAAAAGTTATTTGTGTTGAATAATTAATCTTTTTGTTTTTTAAACTCAAATAATATATTTCTATTTATTTATTGATTAGTGTGGCTTGACTTTCAATTTTAGTCAACAACAGACATTTTGTACTAGTTAATTTTTAACATATTAGTTTTATTATTCATAATGTCCATATGGTTTTATGTTAACAAATTTTGGAGGTGCCTAATGAAATAATTCTTGATATTTTAAATGTATGTCAGGTACAACAAATGCAATAAACATATACGTCAATTGTTAAACTGTTAGATGTTGATAATAAATAGTATATTTCAAAACAAATGTACATTTGTATTTTTCTTATTATTATTAAATTCTTAAATGAATTATATTATTATTACGTGCATAAATAATATGTGTATGCATTTTTTAAATATGTATAATATTATATTAGTAAGTGATAATATTGTAATATTTTTAAGTTCATATACAAAATCAATTTATATTTATTAAAAACAAAGTGAAATAAATAGAGCAAAAATTAATAAATAAATGTTGATGAATAGGTAAAAAAAAGGACAAAAGATAATAAAAAACATGTAGAAGTAATGATTAATTTTAAAAATATTTAACAAATAATTATATTGTAAAGGATACAATTAGAATTATGAAATGAAGACACAAAAAAGAGAATCATTTTTATATATAGTTATAGAAATTATAGATTATTATTATTATTATTACTATTGAAATTATATTTGATTTAGTTTACTATTATTTGTAATATTTTAAATTTTTTATTTGATATATTTAGTAATTTAGGTATATATTGTATATTATATATACTTTACTATTATATATTAGATATATTATTATATATTATTATTATATATACTTTACTATTATATAATGTATGATATATCTAATAAGTCTATTCTTTAAATTAACTGTTCATTTTCTCAAAAAGAGTAATAATGTCACTACTTACAACAAGAATGTAGATAAATCATTGCTAATTGAAGGATGGAATGATTTAAGGAGGTTTTATGGACTAAAACATGATCATTGTATTTATTTTGGATATTTGCTTCCAGATCATTGTTTTCCTAGGGAAATGCAAACCTTTGTCTATTAGTAGGTTTTATAAAAGACCTATGATAGATGAACCCCTTTTCAAAGGACCCAAGATGTATTTTTGCCTATTTCTAACCTTATACCAATGTCGAGCTAGCCATCTGGTTAGATTGTTTATTGTAGTTCATTTTTTTTTTATATATATATATATATATATATATATATATATATATATATATATATATATATATAATTACTTATATTCATTTACTCCAAAGAAGATTCAAAAACATTGTTCTTCATAGACCGCATAAGAATATGAAGTGTAACCTACTTTTAAGGAATACTCCAAAGAAGTCTAACAAAAATAGAACTAGGTGGAAGGAATTTTGTAGTTGTCATGGATCGGATGAAACTATGGCCATATGTTTGAAATTCACGAGATGAAAAGCAAACAACATGTCAAAGTGATGACATTTTCTAATTATTATTTTTTTATTTTATGTTTTTTTTTGTAACTGCAAAATGTAGCAATATTTCTTTTTGGATTATATGCTACTACTTATGTACTTTTGGAATTGTTACTTCTGATATTCCCATGAATGCATGCGTATAGTTTTAGTTCGTATTAATTATTGGTGGACATTATGTTATACTATTTTAACATACTTTGAGTTGAACTAAAATAGAAATGAATAGATTACACTCAAACTTTAGTGAATTATGTTCTACATTCTTGAAAGATAAATGTTAAAGATTGGTTATAACTGTCAAATATTTAAAACAATCATTCCTTATGTTATTATATTGTTTACCGAAAAGGTTCTTTAGTTTTTTATTTATATAATATGTTACTATTTTACTCCAGTTGTATTTCATTGATATATTATTATGAAACATCATTTGATTTTAACTTTTATTAACAAAATTATTGCACCTTCTTTAGGGTTTATATAATGCTCAAAAGTTATTACGAAGACATTATATTTATGATACATAACTAAAGTTGACAACATATTCCAACTTTATTGTCGTAATATATGCACATATTCATAATTAAGCAACTCATATTTGTTGCATGTTTGACTATACAACTTGGAATATTTTGTTTGATTAAACTATCATATCCTTTGTACTATCTGTAGTACTTGCATCAAAAAGAGTTATGTTATTTGGTGTAGAAAGAATACAACTATGAAACATTTCTTATTAATATGATATTTTCTAACCTATTATTAGTGTGCAGTCTTCATGCTTTCTATTTGCAGGATTTATTGCTCAACAAAACTTTGTGTAGTGTTACCAATCTTTTCTATATCAAATATCAAATATACCTCTTTCCACAATAGAGATAACATGTACAACACAACATGTTAACACAAAAGTTAAAGAAATACATTGATGGGTCAACACAAAAGTTAAAGAAATACATTGATGGATATAGCAAGGAATCGGTAAACACTTTTCACTAGTCAATGACTAATATTTGGAGTTCTAGATTGAACTTAATCATAAGTATAGTTCTTTAATGGAGCAAAAAGATTGCCAAAGTGCCAGAATTACAAGGAAGATGCTACTAAATGAAAGGTTAAAGGCAAGGAACAAGAATCATTCAAGTAAAATTACTTAAGATTTCAACAAAAAACTATGTTCTTTTCATGATTTATGTCAATTAGTTTGAAAAAAGCTTCAACATAGAGGTATAAATTTCGAGTCTTCATTAATATAAATAATGGTTTATAATCCTTCCATTATAAAGTGTTAATTTATGTTAGTAAAATGTTTGTTTGTTGCAAATAACAAAGAAGACAAGACAAGAAGAAAAAGGAAATATACAACCAATGGTGGTGAATGTAGCAACATATCATGTTTTGTTATTATAAGAAACTAAGTTATGTAAAAAATTTATTAATAAAACTTTCCAAATCTAAGTTTTAAGAATATTCTTCAAACCTTTCATTTCTGAATCATTATTTCAAGTACATATACATTGTTATTTCAATTTAAATACACATAAATAATGAACATGCATATTGATATACGTTTTATTTTTGTGTGTTAGTAAAAAAAGTCACAATGATCAATTGATGAAAAAGATTCTATAGAGAAAGTCATTAACTAAGTTAGATTATAATAAGTAATTCTTATTTATTGTGATACATTCACTACTATTATGGAAATGGCTTTGCAGATGTCGAGAACCAAATCAACAACTTTGAGAATATGAATGCAATATGTCATACGAATTATTGTAAGTGTTCTTTATTGGTTCTTCAAGAATACACATTACATTTAATTTTTGAAAATGAAAACATAAGATTAATTTAAATGCAGTTGTTGAAAATGACATAAAAAAAGCTATACAAGTGGTACTATTCATAATCTTAATATCTTTGATATTATGCATAATGAAATTAACAAGCAATGCAACTTCTCACAATGTTCAACTTTTACTCTATAAAATATGACTAGTGCTGGTATATTTCTACATACATCCAAAGTTTTTTTATATATATTGTGATTTCATAAAGTTGAAGTATTTAAAATTACTAACAATATATGTACTAAAATATAGTTGTCCATAGTACCAAACTAGAAAGTCATTTATGTATTAATGAGAATGGCAAGAGTAATAACGAAATCATAACATCTTTTGCAGGTAAGTAAAGTTTACCAAACGTATACTATTGTTGATTGATAATTATTTTATATCTATTATAAGTTGTTATTGTAAACTAATTTGCATAAGTGAAAGTTCCCAATTAGTAAATGACTATTATTATGTCTATAAGAAGAAGGTTGTTAAATATCCTTTTAAAGTGATATCATCACTTCAAAACAAATTTCATTATGATGATGAAAAAAGAACACAACGAAATGGTTCAAAAACAAGAAATCATTGTTAAAAAACCAATGATAGTGATTGCAAAATTCACTGCAAAACCATATTTCATGTGTGACTTACTCCCAAAATTGAAACCCCTAATCTCCTCAATTTCATTTCATTGTAAACAGATAGCACTTCTAGAAAGGAACTGTATTTGAAAGTTGAGTTGTAAGGTAAAAACATTTTTAATTACATAACTTTACAATTCATGCACGCATTTGGTGCCAATGTTGTAATACCTTTGTTATTATGTTTATAAATAGTCAATCTTGGAAAATGTTGCTTGGAATGCCAATAATATCAAGCTAAAGTGTGGTATGAAGAAAGAGAAGAGAAATCTAAAACCTCAAACTAAGTTGAATTTTCATTGTGTTATTGATTAAGGTCATACCCGACCAAATAAAACAGTGTAAATGTAGTGCTTAGGAAGTGATCCTAAGTTGTCTCCAATGACCAATATTGTCAATCAAGGATTTTCAATGCAATACAAAGGGGTGGGGGGGTTGGTAGATTCAACACAAAATTAAAATTGCAATTAAAGATTTAATGAAATAGTGGTAAAAACATATTGACTCATTGATTGAAATACATTTCCACTTATCATAGGTCACGAAATTAACACATCTATCCACTCTCAATCCACTCGAACCTAACCCTTTAAGCAAAGATTACAAACCAGTTTCAATACGCACTTAAGCAATGCATACATCCATGAATTTGTGATAGTCAAGCTACAAACATTAAGCATAAACAAAGCTCAACCCAAAACACAGCATCCAATCAGTAAATTAAGCATAAATAGAACAAACACATACATTCCACAAATTTAAGATAAAGAAAGGGCAGAAACAACAAAACAAACAGGATGTCAAAGTTTCATTGCATTTTTCTTCAAGGAGTCAATACATAGAATTTAGTAAGTCATGGAAATGGAGAAATGGAGTAATAAAACAGTTCAAGAAAAAAATGCCTCATGGAGAATAATCAAAAACATAAATAACCAAAACAAAACATCAAACCCTAAGTTGGGTCATATGGAAATGTGAATTCAAGAACAAAACAAGATTGTTAAAGCTCAAGGGAACGTAAATGGTTGTAATAACATAGAAAATGTAAACCCCACAGATGGGTGTTGTTCTAAGTGGCTACAAATCAAAAAACAAAAATGTTTAAGCTTCCAAATGTGCAAAAATAAAACCCAACAATGGGTGTTGTTAATAATGCAAAAAATGTGAATAAAAAGTGCTAAAACGTGAAAACTAGGTGGAAGCCTCCGTGGGTCACCATACAAAGCTTCAAAACGTAAAATTGGAGTATATGGGAAAAGGTAAGGGCTGCACACAAAAATGAAACTTAAATCTCGTGGTAACATCAATTTTGCCACTCAATATTACAAAAACACCACTATTACTTTAGAATTATAAAAATGCCATTTTAGACCCAAAATGTTGGCTTAATGATGTGGGCAAGCTAACTAACATGGCGCAGATGTGGCAATGATGTGAAAATGATGTTGAAACTATCTCTTCTTCTTAAAATTAGTGTCCAAGCTCCAAAATTGCTTCACCCGAAATAGCTAAAAATAATTACAAACAAAAATTAGACCAAATAATCCAAAATTAATCAAAATTCAGAATAATGGCGCAATAAAACCGAATGGATGAAAATGCACTAAAGATTGACAATTAAGCACTAAACATTCATCAAGATGAGCACAAAAAAGGTACAATAATAGTGAAAAATAATGACTCATCAATTGCCAAAAGGGAAAGTTCAACTTCCACTATTACAAGCACCACTTAATTTGTTTCAAGCTTTGTTAAATGGTACTGATGGTAAGATATATGCTTTGATGGTAAGCACAACAATATGTTTTCATTTACTTCAATGGTGGTAAGATATATGCTTTGATGAATAATGGTTCTACTCCACCACAATTCATTCTTAATGGACAAAGCTATCATGACATTTAAAGTTTGTTGCCAGAAGATGGATCAAAGCCAAAGTTTGCACAACTTTACATCTACAATACTGAAAATGAAATCAGTAACAAAATGAAGCATTTCAAGTTAGTTAACATATTGTCAGCACTCAATTTTGTTCGAGTGAATAAAAATTATTTTAAAAAATAAAAAAATGAAATAAAAGATAGATAATAAATAAATTGGGGTGAAAAGTGTTTTTTATACATTTTGTTTTGGCTCAAATTATTTACATCATCCATATTTTCTTTTTACACAATTTTCTTTTTTGTTTTTATTAGGTCTATTTTGTTTTTACTTTTATGCCCATTTTCATTTGGATAATGATATTTTGACTTACTTTTAACCCACTACTCCAATCACCATTCAATTATCTATTTTGATTTTTTTAATAATGTGATAATTTAAGGATGATTGAAGTGGTGTGTTAAAAGTGGATCATAAAAAGTGGGTCAAAATATCATTATCCTTTTAATTTTAGGTCCATTTTATACCAATTTTTACTTTCTATGTCCATTTCCTCACGTTTTCTCTCTTCGCACCCTCTAAAGTTCTTCCAATTACACATTGCCATGCGTCACATGTTTGGTCTCCCAACCAATTCCATGCAAAAAAGTTGTTTCTTTCTCCTGCACCAGCACGCCCTCACAAGTAACTCTCTTTGCAAGACGATTTTTTTTTCCTTTCTGTCACACTTTTTAACCTTTGTTGGCCTTTTCTTTTTGCTTTTTACCAATAGGAATTTGGTTCCCGAGGAAGCGAAGTTTGTACTGGTTTTTTATTTTTATTTTTTTTTAATTTTAAAATTGAATATTAAAATGGTTAAAAATTTAATTTGAATTATTTAGTTTGATCTTTTATAATAGATTTAATCACACGAAAGGTCCCCGTTTTTGTTACAAAATTTCAATTGGATCCTCAACTTCTAAGTTATCCCAATTGGGTCCTATTTTTTGAAAATGTGTTCCAATTTGGTCCTTTCCGTTAGAGCATCATTGATGACAACTGTGTGCTACGTGTCAGCTCATGTTTTTTTGTTTTTAATTTTTTAATATTTTTTTTACTTTTTTTTTTCTTGAAAAAGAGTTTTGCCACATGTCAGCTTGTGATTTTTAAAATTTTTAAAATTTTTAAATTTAGAAAAAAAACTTCCACGTGTGAAAATATGGTTTTGTCACATGTCAATTATTTATGTGAAAAATCTCAATTTGGTCCCTGTATTTGTCATTTTGTCTCAATTTAGTCATAATTTCTTTTTAAACTGGAGTAAGTAATTCCATCCCTTCTAAATTTAGACCAAGTTTATCTTTTATATTAATATTATAATTATATTTTTATTATAATAGATATTTTTTAACTAAATTAAGTTTATTTAAATTTAAATTTTGCATTGAATTTTGTAACTTATATAAAACTATTTTAAAATTTTACATTTGAATTTAAAAAGTTGTTTAGAAATTATTAAAACAAATTTTTTAATTAAAGTTCAATGCAAAATTTAAATTTAAATAAAATTAATTTGGTTAAAAATATCTATTATAATAAAAATATCATTATAATATTGATATAAAAGTTAAATTTGGTCTCAATTTGGAAAGGATGAAATTACTTTACAAAGAGATTAGGACTAAATTGAGACAAAATAATAGATACAGGGACCATATCGAGATTTTTCACATAAATGGTTGACACGTGGCAGAATCATATTTTAACACGTGGTAGTTTTTTTTTAAATTTATAAATTAAAAAAATCACAAGCTGACACGTGGCAGAACCCCTAATTTGACATGTGTCACTTGTTTTTTCAAGAAAAAAAAGTTATAAAAATTTACAAAAATTAAAAACAAAATAAAAAAAACCACGAGTTGACACGTGACACACAGTTAATGTCGTCAATGATGTCCTAACGGAAAGGACCAAATTGGAACAAAGTTTCAAAAAATAGGACCTAATTGGGATAACTTAGAAGTTGAGGACCCAATTGAGATTTTGTAACGAAAATGGAGACTTTCCGTGTGATTAAACCTTTATAATATCACAATTTATGTTGAGTAATTTATAATGTAGAAAATGTTTTTTGAAAACAAATAAATTCCAAAAAATGGATATTAATATTATGAAGTAAAATACTTTTCAATGCCTATAATGACTTTCATTAAATAAATATATTTCCTCTTCAATTATAATTAATAATTTCTGTTCCTGCAGAGAACAAATAAGATAAGTTAGGCACAAGCGTCACCTTATCATGCAGTCCGCTATCTCTTCAGTTGGCCTCTTCCCAGTCGATACATGTCGGCTTGGACCCAGGAGGGGTTACCTGCAGAAGAGTCTCCGAAGCTCAAGTTAGTCAAAGCTCTCAGAGAGTCAAACCAGTGATTAATGAATGCGTACCTTTAATTACTGGGGTCCACGCGTATTTATAGAGCATTAAATGACGTTTGACCATTTCATGGGCCGGGTTTTGACTTGGGCTCTAATTTGGGCCATGAATGGGCCTGGGCCCCAAATCAGGCTCTTGAAACTTATTGAAGGCGAGGCATCGATGCTAGCTACCATTCTAGGCAAGTAGTCGGTCTCGACCGGCTACTTGCCTAGATGGCTTGTGCTGGTGGTGTCCGGGTACCAGATACTAGGTGGTTTCGATGTGTATACTGTTTACTTGGTTGAGTTTGGCTAGGTACGGTACAGTTTCATTATAATATCATAATCCATAGTAAAATTATAGCATAATCAATCTCATAGGCTTTAGCATTCCATGAAATATAGAAATAACAAAAAAAAAATGGAGAGCATAACACGATTAGGTCTCGCAAAGGGTTCCTAAACATTCCTAATGTGTTTCCCTTGTGTATCCTTATATAGAATTTGATTGGGCTTTCGTCTGACTTTTTTGTTTATGAAATTTCCTCTCTGATAATGTAATATTCTCCAAATATCTTTTAAATAATCATAAATATAATTTGTTTTTATGGTGGTTATAATAAATACCTAAAAGGATTTGGAGACATCTAGCCAATTTTAAAAATATTTGACAAATATTGTTTGTTGATATTTACTAATATAAATAAATAATAAAATTATTTAAAAATATATCATAAATATTCAACAACTAATTTTTGCATTAATCTCCCAATTCAGTCCTTGCAATCATGTAGTCCAAATTTGAAGAGAAATCCAAAGATATCAATATTTGTATTTTTAACCCCTCTTGTTTGACCAAACTTTGATTGTTTGACCTGCTTACTACCTAATGAGAGACTGTAACGTGACAATTCTCTCTTTATCTCAAATTAAGCATTTCCTCCTCCATTAGGGTTTCAAGTGGTTGTTGTTGGGTAGCTCGCAGAAGTTCTCAAAGGGTGACAGTGGTTCGATGGAGGCTCTTCAACGAGTGCATGGTGGTGGAGAGCTGCATTGCTTCACGACTTGCATGGATGTTTCACTGCTTCTCATCGTCAATCTATGTTGGAGAATGGTGGTGGTCACGAAGTGCTCTCACTGTGGTTCTCGATTCGTCCAACGTGGGTGATCTTTGATCTGCTTGTGGTGGCTTCATGAGGCTTGGTGCTATGATTTGGTGGAGGAATGCCGACAAGGTACATGGAGGAAGCTATGGTGGTATGAACTTTCACATTTTGGTTGGTTAGGGGGAAGAAACTGTTGGACACATGGCTTATTCTGGTTGGCCAAATTTTGAGTGTTAGGATTATGCAATGTGGCAACATTTGGTTGGCCAGTTTTGTAAGCGGGTATAATGACACATGTCTACATCTAATTGGGGTTGATTTGGTGAGTGGTAGGGGGTGAAAATAAACAAACAATAAAGTGTAGGAATAGGTTTTGTGTAGTCCATTTGAATAAGAGGAATGTATAAGTAATGTAAGAGGGATGTAATACTGATTTTTCTAAAATTTGCTGATTTTGACTTATTTTTTAGATGTTTTGTAAGTTTAATCAATTTATTTTTACTCCTTCAATGAGCTTAACTTAACTTCAGTTGCATCAACAAATATTTTATGCAACTAAAAAAAACACTTTTTAAGGTATTTTTTATCTTACAAGCTCAATAAGCCTCATTATCAGAATCCTAATAAAATTAATCTTTTAAGCACAAAATCAATTAAAAAATCCAAAATTAAAGACTAAACGAGGACATAAATACACACTTATCAAGTTTCCAAGGTGAAGTTGGTCTTGAGTGGCATACTATTACAATCGAGTAACCTAGACTGAGCTTTGAGTGCAACTGAAGGAGATAAAGGGAGAAAGATAAAGAGAGAGAAAGAGCTATTAAGCCATGAATATCGACTTTAACAAATATATAAGGTAATATCAGAGATTCTGCCCTTGTATCTTGAAGTTCATTTTTATTGGAGTTAGGTACTCCATATATATCATTTTAGGGCTTCGAGATTTGGGTGAGATATATACTTGGTTGTGTTGGCACTTGGTTTTGGAATGGGCAAAGGCAAAGTGGGCTTCGTTTTAGTGAAAGGACTCGAGGGTTTTAATGGGTTAAGGTGGATTGTGTAGTGGGCTTGGTGGGACATGGAACATATGACACACAATGAGTTATTGCAGAGCTTGTGGCGTTCAAAGTTAAAGTTGTGTTATCGTATCAGGGTGCAGTGGGGGAAGACACTCTGGTGACCGATGGAGCGTGGTGATTGAGGGGTGTGGCAGGAGATGAAGTAGAACACCTCCATGACAACATCATTTTTCCATGGCGTACCTGACATGATGATAGTTAATAGGTTAAAGTCAGGCTTTACTCGGGCCCCATGGTGGGTGCCAAATGTTATTTCTAGATTTTATTGAGGAATCTTTAAGGCAGAGTTGTTGCTTTTGAATGTTGAGTTGTTACTTCAGAGTAGTCTGGGCTGAGCTTATGCATAATGAGAGGGGGAGTGATAAGGTGACTTAATGGTTAGATGGAAGGGAAGGGAGAGAAAGGTCATAGGTTTGATTCCCTTGTTAACAATTTGAATAAATAAGATTTTGATTTAATGAGTTTAAAAGAGAGGTGAGAGAGATTATGGATTTAACTCTCCAAGTAACAAAAATATATTAAAAAGATTTTGTTATTTGAAAAATAATTAAGTATTATAACTTAGAGATATTATTAAATTATGAGTTAAATACATTTGTAGTTCTTAAACTTTGACTTTGACGTAAAATTGAAATTTGTCTTTATCTCAATATGTGATACAGTTTGATTCCTAAACTTTGAAAATAAATAGATATAATCCTCCTAACCCAAGTGCGTTACATTTTTTTGACATGTCAAAAAATGTTTGAGTTATTTATACTATTTGAAACATTGTAAACTTAATGGGAGCTTAAAAGGCCATTTAACATGTAAGAGGATTATATCCATTCATTTTTAAAATTTTGGAACAAAAATATACCAAAATTTTGGACATAAACATATTTCAATTTCGCATACAAGTTGAAAAGCTACAAATATATGTAATCCATAAATTATTATATCATAATATCTTAGAAATATTAGATAATCAATAATTATACAATAATCTCTTAAAAATATAATAAAATTTAATAATAAATTATTATATTATAAAATATTATTTATATATATGTTAAAGATATTTCACAATATTTAGAAACATGTAAAAAAGTTATTGTAGCATAAGGTTATGGAGTTATAGTACACGAACTTTTGTTTGACTCGCAATTATTAATTGGTTAGTTCGATATCTATTTACATATTATTATTATTTTGAAAATATATCAGTCAAATAATTTTCTGTATTATTTTTAAAAATATATTATTTAAATAATAAACTATTATTATTCCAATCATTTTTTTTAAATACTCATTCTTGAACCTTCTATATATGACCAATTGAATATGGTTAAGATGTGATAACTCTACGATTTTGATTTCTAAAAGAGGAGGTATTTAATTTTTTTAATATGATAATAAATTTTATTTAAATATTTTATTTTACTCTTTAAAGATTATACAATAAAAAATTATTTATAAATCAAAATTTTAAATCTAAATTACTTTTGAAAATAAATAAATTAGCGCATATTTTTTAATAAATTCTCTAAGTCTATTTTGTTTTTTAAAATGCGTCTTTATATTTTAAGTTGATGAATTTAATTTTGTTATTTTAAAAAATATTTGTATTTTCCTTTATTGGGCTTTCAGGCCCATTTACTAACTTAACCGGGTCTCTAATTCCATCGTTGTGGCCAGAAAAAAGTTCTCGTTGTTCCTCTCCACATAACTAAAACCCTAACCCTCACATCGTTAGCTGGTTTCGCACTCAGTGGTAGCAAACCCAACTGAATCTCTCTTTCTATCTGCACTGCAATGGCGAAGAAGAAGGAGAAGAAGGTGAATGTCTCCGGCAAGCCGAAGCACTCTCTCGACGTTAATCGCAGCAATGACACGAAGAAGGAGAGGCGCTCGGCCGCCACCGTGCGCCGCCTCAAGATGTACAACACCAGGCCCGTGCGCGACCGAAAAGGAAAAGTCCTCTCCAACGAGTTTCAATCCAAGGAGCTTCCCAGCACACGAATTCAACCTGATCGCCGGTGGTTTGGTACGTCCAATTTCGTAACAACAATCACTTAATTGCTTAATTTAATAATAATAATAATAATAATAATAATAATAATAATAATAATAATAATAATAATAATAATCGCGTTTCGTTAACTTGAACTTGCGAATATTACAATCCGCAGGGAATACGCGTGTTGTGAATCAGAAGGAGCTGGAGTTCTTCCGGGAAGAGCTGCAGAGCCGCATGTCGAGTAATTACAATGTGATTCTTAAGGAGAAGAAACTGCCGCTGTCGCTGCTCAATGATCACCAGAAGGTTTGTTTGATAGGTTCTGCTTGAACGACTAGTGTTCATTTTTTAAAGTAAAAATGAGAATGAATTTAGTAATAGTTGATGGATTTTGAATGTAGCAAGCCAGGGTTCACCTGCTTGATAGAGAGCCTTTTCAAGATGCCTTCGGACCTAAGACCAAAAGGAAGCGCCCCAGCCTCTTGGCGGCTGACTACGAGTCCTTACTGAAGAAAGCTGATGGTTCTCAAGGTAAAAGGATGGTTTCTATTTGAATTTGTAGGTAGGATGAGCAATGGGGTTTTGTTATCATCTTTAAGATTCTAGGGCCTGTTTGCTTGTGTGTGTGTTCTGAGAAAAAATTTTCGAGCAAAAAAAATTCAGAGATTACACGAGTTTCTCCGAATAAGGAAATCTCAAGAACAATGATGTTTATTTATTTATGTCTTGCTTATTAACTCTTTTCTAAAGTAGTTTACTATTTTATATAAATTATCTGACCTACATTTCACCAGATCACTTGAGAAAACAGGAGATGGGAAGTACTTTTGTAAAAGTTAGAAATAACAGCTCTAAAAGTTATATTATGAAGTTTAGATTTTGTTTCTTATCTAAAGCACCCCTTGGTCTATTACTTGTTCTATGATAATGTACTTAACAGATTCTCTCACGTGAAACTGAACAATCAATTTCTTTGTTTGTATTTTGGGAATTCTTGTTTTATGTGATTGGTAGTTTCTTTGTACAAATTAATTGTGTTTTACTTAGTATGAGATTATTGTCATTACTCTTTTCTATGATACTTCACAGATGCTTTTGAAGAGAAGTATGGTTCTAGTGCATCTGGAGAAGCTAATGATGGGGATGGATTTAGAGATTTAGTGCGGCATACCATGTTTGAAAAGGGTCAAAGTAAACGCATATGGGGTGAGCTTTACAAAGTGATAGATTCGTCGGATGTGGTTGTCCAGGTATTTTCTCTTTTTTTTTTTTTTCTTTTTATCTTTGTAGATTTTCTCATGTCTATGTTTCTGCAGTGTGCATGTTTGTGTTTCTATTGGACATGGTTGTGCCATAAAGAAATGAGCTTTATGTTAGACATTTCTGTTGTTATGTTGCTTTCAATGTATGGTCGTTGTTAGATCTTTTTTCAAATTTGAAAAAATGTCTCGGTTAGTTTTTTCCATTTTTTAAGCAACTTTCTTTGTGTTTATTTTGGGCTTTGTTTTGATGAAGAGTCTATGGTAGGCGAAATTTCTTTGAACATGACCCCTTGAAATTGTCCTGCATATCCATCTTCTCTTCCTCTAAGTTTGAATACCTTATGCATCCTCCTGCAGGTTCTAGATGCAAGGGATCCACAAGGCACAAGGTGTTACCATTTAGAGAAGCATTTGAAGGAAAATTGTAAGCACAAACACATGGTGCTTTTATTGAACAAGGTCGGTAACAATATCATTTGTTTTTAGTATTAATCTAAAATGTTAAATGCCCTGTATTGCTATTTTGTGACATAAAACAAACTTAATTTTGTTTCTCCCTTTCCAGTGTGATCTAGTTCCTGCTTGGGCAACAAAAGGATGGCTTAGAGTTTTGTCTAAAGAATTTCCAACTCTTGCATTCCATGCAAACATTAACAAGTCCTTTGGAAAAGTATGTCTGATACACTTTCATTTATTTTGTTTACTTTATCTGCCAATTTTATTAATTTATGATAGAAATATAACTGAAATTTGATATAGCTATTGTGCATCTGCTATGTTCTGCTTTCTTATTTGTCATTATTGTGTTTAGGGTTCTCTTCTATCAGTACTTAGACAATTTGCACGTTTGAAACGGGATAAGCAAGCAATATCTGTTGGATTTGTTGGATATCCAAATGTTGGGAAGTCATCAGTAATCAACACTTTGCGTACAAAGAATGTAATAGTTCTATCTCCTTTAATTCTTCTCATTTTTTGCTTAAGCTTTTGCTTATGCGTGTATGCAAACTCTAATGGCAGCATGATATTTTGAAGTATTAAGTTATTGTTGTGAAATAATCACTTTAACAATTTGACTAACATGTATCTAACTATATGTGATGAAAGGTCTGCAAGGTTGCTCCAATTCCAGGGGAAACGAAAGTCTGGCAGTATATTACGCTTACGAAGAGAATCTTTTTGATAGATTGTCCAGGTGTAGTCTACCACAACAATGATTCTGAGACAGATGTTGTGTTGAAGGGTGTGGTAGGTTACCTTCTGGTTTCTCTAATTTTGGTTGTCATGTGCTTTTATCAAGAATGTTTTGTTCAGACTTGTTTTAATGGTTATTTTATTAGTGTAGTTTAATGAATTGATGTAGTCCTTTAGTCCTTGTAGGCAATTTCACCAAGTCGGGAAAAGGTTTTGGTGTTGTAATGGTTAAAACTGTCTAGGGATATGGTTTAATGTAATCTAATCAACCTAGTTGTCTCCTGTGATATCATCTAACTTGTTGGGTTGCTTAATTTGATTACACTGTGATTTGTTGGACTAGAGTCCAGGAAACTATTCTTGTATTTTGAAAGGATGAATGACCAGTTTTACTTAATTGGGTGTTATATCCAGGTATTGACACACAAGTTAAACTGTTAAAAAACTTTGATGTCACAAAAAATATGAAGGTGGTTAATGTTTTTCTCCCTGATTTATCAGAATGGTGACTATCTATTGCTGATATATGATAGTATATTTGAGTGAGATGAAGTTAGTTTCAACTTGACATCTCCTGCACCATCATAGTTTTAGTTTGGTAATCTGATGTTGTAGTCTTATTTTCAGGAGGCATACTTGTTTTGCTTGTCCAGTGGACAATGTGCTCCTTGCTTTTGTTTGTAGAAGTGGATTTAATTTTTCTGTGGTTGATTATATTATTATTATTATTCAATACAGTCATGCTAATTGATGTTTTACTTTCAGGTGCGGGTAACTAATTTGAAAGATGCTGCAGACCATATAGGCGAGGTGTTGAAACGTGTGAAGAAAGCACATTTGGAGAGAGCATACAAAATAAAAGATTGGTATGGTTCTGTCTCCTCAACTTTGTGCTGTAGATGTGGTTAACTGTATAGTGTGTCCTCCTTTTGTATTCGTGTGTTTGTTTGATTGAAATATCCAAAGTTTGCCAATCCAGTGATAAATCTTCATCTCTGATAATGTGCTGTTGTAGTTTATGTAGAACATTTTTATGCCATTGCATACTATCAACCCACATGCTAACTATAGACTAGACAATTTACAAGTAAACAAAAAATGACAGAATTATACCTTGCAGTAACTTTTCACCCTGTTTTTCTGTTCTGTCATGTCTGAAGGATTTTTTGTTGTCACCAGGGAGGACGAGAATGACTTCTTACTGCAGCTTTGCAAATCAAGTGGCAAACTTCTGAGGGTATTCTTTTTTAGTTGATCTGAATTATTAGTTCAACATCTGATAGTTATTTCATGATAGCATTGTTGTCGAGGAAAGGGAACAGCTTTACTAATGTGTTTTGGCTATGCTCAATTTGGCCGAGACTAGATACGCTTTCTGTATGCATCCTCTTCTAATATGGGTTGGCTGACTATTGAGAGTCAGAAGCCAATCTGCTACTGAACTTAATGGTGTCTTGTGATCTATTTAATTGATCCATCCAATGAAAAGCAACTTCTGTTTAAGTAATAAGATTGGATAACGTACTGTGTGACTATTTCCTATGTTGGTTGTTTCAGGGTGGTGAGCCTGACCTGATGACTGGAGCAAAAATGGTACTTCATGACTGGCAGAGGGGTAGAATTCCCTTTTTTGTTCCTCCTCCTAAGCAGGAAGAAGGGTCTGAAGAACCTAATGTTAATGGTGTTGACATAGATGATACAGTTGATGGCAATGAAGCATCTGCTGCTATTAAGGCTATCGCAGATGTTCTTTCATCACAGCAGCAAATAAGTGTTCCTGTTCAAAAGGATTTATATAGTGAGAATGAGTTGAAGGGGGAGGCGACTGAGCAACCACCTAACCATAACGCAGACGAAGATATTCCAGCTCCTGATAGTGTTACATCTGAACAGGATTCACCTCCTAAGGTTCCATCTGAGCTGGGCCCAATCAGTGAGTAATAACTTATGGTTGCATTGGAGGTTTTAGGAAATTTTATGTAAATTATAAGTTGGCTCTATTTCCATCCTCTAAAAAGCTTGGAATAGAACAACTCCTTTTCCTTTCGCATCATTTCTGTGGCCAGCTTCATTTTTGGGAGTTCATCTACCTCACAACGACGCTTGTTAAATGCATCGATTTTGCTTCCGGGAATGTTGCTGTATTGATGTTTGGATTTGTGAGATAGAGAAAGTACTGCTATGTGCTATGAGATCATAAGAGCACCCACATGAGAGGTTTTGTTTTGTTGAGTATTGGTTTTATTTAGTTATTATTTATGCATTAGATGTAGCGATATAGCTTTTGTACCATGGTGGAAATTTTGTTTTATTTCGTAATATACCATTATATGATTCAAAGTTGTAAGTGTGGATTGATGGTTTTCTTCACAAAGCGGATATTCATGATATTTGACACCTACCTTTTTCCAACAAGTAGATTTATAACTTTTTTTAAAACTAAAATGTTTAATTAAAATATAAGTTAAATTGTTTAAGAGTAACAATTGTAATATGATGGTATAAAATGAGAGGGTTATTGACCTGTTATAACTTTTAATTTAAAGAAAAATGATATTTTAACTTATTTTTTTTATTATTTTTAATCTAGTATTTTAATAATCATTAGATAAAAGTGGATTAAAGGATTATTGTTCTAATTTAAAATCTTAAAAAGAGTCGTATACAGTGTGTTTCGGCCAAGTAACTTCGTACAATGTATACTGCCAAAAGTAGGAAAATAACAGGGTGAAACTAGTGCCTGCTATTTTGTTAACAGGGGAATAGTGAATGTCAATTTACTTTTTCAATTGGGATAATAATTTTGCACGGAATAGTAAATTTCGGATACAATTGGAAATTAGTTTGAATATATCATCTTAATTAAGTTGAGTTATCTATATATTAAATTTCAATTGAATTCTTAATCTATTTTTATGATGTATTTAGTATTTAATAAGATTGTATTTTTCGAATTGAATTGACTTCCTAATATACTTTTATGGTCTATTAAGTATGTAATAAAATTATATTTTTTAATTGAATTTTTACTGTAGTTTTTTTTTTTCAACTTTGTGATGTTTTAATGAAGTGATGATGGGTTAAAAAAAATATTTCTATCACTCGGTTAACAATCACATCATTCGATTAATTGAAATTGAAATCACATCATCCAATTAATTGAAATTGAGTATGCAATAAACCTTAAAGATTTATTAGGAAACTAATTAAAATTTTTCAAATTTATTATGAACTTGAAATTTAATTAAACCTATATATTTTAATTAAATGATTTTAGCTGAACATAGATAAAACACCTTAAACAAAAGTAGTATAAAATATAGCTATCAGTGTAGTCTTTAATTATATTCTTAGATCTTTCTTGAAATAATAAAAGAAAAAGTTAAACAGAAAACATGTATTGAATATGATAAAAGAAAACCTCAAATACTCAGTGGATAAATTCATAAGGTTTCGTTGAATTGAAACCCATTTTCACTCTAAAATTTAAATACATATTAATTTATAAATCTTTTTTTATGACAATTGATGAAAATGTAAAAACATAAATTTTGTGAATTTGTTGTCTCTGTCCCAAATAAATAGAGTGTCCCTGCATGCTAAATGATGCACCTAAAATTGCCAAAATCCCACGTTGTGTGCCCAAAAGTTGGCCAGATGTTCTCTTGGTTCAAAATTGGTGGTCTAACGAGTTGACATTTGTTAGTAACTTTTGATGTGACTTATGTAATAAGTGTTTCGTAAGTCTTATTCTATTCTAGTATTTAAAAATCATATAACCATGATTTATAATTGAATGGCAATGTCTTAAACTATTACTGTAATCTCCAATTTTATTAATAATATAATATTTTTTTATTATTGTACCAGTTAATGAGCCTTCAATCTCATAATCATAATCTTTTCACAATATGAAAATAGTAGACTTAACTTTCTATGTGCTAAATTTTGAAACTCATTAAGAATGCATAATAGATGACAAAATTATTTACCCAAGATATTTTAATACCTCTTTATAAATAGATTAGATATGATATTATATTATCTGTATTTATAGATATTTATTATTCATAAAAAATTAAAATTAAAATGCAATTTATATTTTATTAGATTAAATTTAATTAAAATTTAATTTATAAATTTATATTATATTTTTTATTTTTTATGATTTTATTTTAAAAATTTTAAACATACATATTTTTTTAGATATCTATAAATATCAATGAATTTTAAAAAATCTATAAAACATTTTTTTCAACAAGTAAACAAGTAATGGCACACATAAAATGTTGAATACTTTTGTTGTAGATCAAATTGTAGATAGACACTATCCGTGTTTAACCCGATCCAACCTCTTATCATCAGGGACGGTCCTTCTTAAGGACCAATGGGAGCAACGATTCCTCCAAAACTTTTTTATTTTATTTTTTAAATATATTTTAAAATTATATTATTATTGCTAAATATACAAAAAACATTATATATAGTTCATTTTCCTTGTTTTAAAAATACACATAGGATAAATATATTTATAATAAAGAGTGATACAAATAAATATATATATATATATATATATATATATATATATATATATATATTAAAATAAAATATATATATTATAATAAAATATATTTTTATAAAAAAT
>Ga0214545_1003588_pt1 | contig 29481 bp, 15 predicted proteins | sample CNSS4metaG_FD_160064 | JGI IMG/M metagenome (GOLD analysis project Ga0214545, IMG submission 160064) | Root nodule microbial communities from cowpea collected in UCLA plant growth center, Los Angeles, California, USA - CNSS4 | ecosystem: Host-associated > Plants > Roots > Nodule | place: USA...
GATATAAAAAAAAAAAAAAAAAAAAATAAAAATAAATATATATATATATATATATATATATATATATATATATATATATATATATATATATATATATATAAAGAAAGTTGTGAGATCTGTAACAAGATGTTCCGCACAAATTAGTATAAGAAGTGAACACTTTTTTTTTTCTTTCAAATATTGATAAAAGAATTCATGCATGTATATTAAAATATAAATTTAGTGACATATGCTTTTGTAAAATTAAACTATCCTAGATAAATACTGTACAAAACATAATAATATAAACATTATAAATTATAAACTCACGGTGTGGATTGCTTGAAGTTTTAAACTTAGTTACACTTAAAATACCCAAACTGAGTTAAATATTTATTGGACTTAATAATTAAAAAATGAGAATTGCACATGATCTACTAGTTTTATTTCTCAAAAGAATCTTTCAAAGTCATTCTTATAACCAAAAATAAATTTTTAAAGTCTTTTCAAAGTTATTATTGAAGTGTACTTTAAGTCTATTGAATAATTTATAATTAATATTTTATAATTTTGTTAACATGAACTATATATAATTTTATAATTTTTTGATTTTATACTTTTACAATTTTTAGTATCATTATACGTAATTTTCGGTAATGCGTATAAATATATAACTTTTAAATTTATATAATAATATAACTTTATAATCAACCGTAATTTTATCATATAAATTATATGATTAATATATTTATACTTTTATTATTTATATAACTTCGTATTGATGATTAATTATAAGGTTTTAAATTTATAAAATCGTATTTTATGTATCCATCATTTTGTAATTAAAAAGTAAATATTTAACCGAGCATAAAATAGTAAACATCATTATAAATTAACAACAATAATCTAAAATATAATAATTATATCTCCTACATTTTAGTTATAAAATAATATTTTTATTATTATAATACAATAAACATACATTTAATGTAATTTATATTTTGTATTAAAAGTATCTCACAGATAAACATAAAGAAAAAACTAATTGGTCAATAACATATACCATATTGAAGTAGTATAATTAAACTTAAATAACAAATCAAAATAAATAATAAATAATTAAATAAATAAAATTTCAGTCTGTCATTTAACAAAGTTCATTAATAGCATAAAATATTGTATACCAATTACATATATAATAGCATAAAATTCATTTTCAAACTGTTCAAAAGATCAAAAAACACATATATATATATATATATATATATATATATATATATATATATATATATATATATATATATATATATATGTGCAAAAGTTATGTCATAATCCACCTTCTTAATATCATTTTTATTGTACATTGCTACACGACTCAATAATTCAAAACATATTTTTTTTCCTCTTTCATAGTTCAACAAGTCTTACATTTAGACTTTTCTTGAACAAATTATCCTCCAAACAATTATATATATATATCTCCAATCAGTAAATCACAAACACAACTGAGTTTAATATTCAACAATAATAATTCCACAATTAAAATACATGTATCCCAAAGTTTTATCCATATAATTATAAACACAAATCACATAAATAAAATAATTATCTTCCCTTACCTTAAGGGATATTCTTAATATTATTCTTCTCTTGCATAACTTCAGAGTTTAAAATATGTTTATCTATATAAAGAAAAGTTCAATTAATGATCAGAATATAATTTTATGATCACTAATAAACAAAAATTTGTTCAGAGTGTAGAAAAATCACATACAACCGAAAAATGCTACATAAAAAAGGAAAAACAAATTGTTTTAAGGTTAAATCATTCCAGAGGTCCCCATTTTTGTAGCGAAATCTCAAGTAGGTCCCCCATTTTCATTTCACTCAATTGAGTCCCTATTTTTGAAAATTCGTTACAATTAGTTCAGTTAGTTGTACAGTAACGGTGTTAATTATGTGTCACGTGTCAACACGTGGTTTTTTTTATCTTTTTTATTTATTTTTTATAATTATTTAATAATTATTTGATTTTTTTATGATTTTTTAAAAAAAATTAAAAATTGTCACGTGTCAATCTGCCATTGTGCCACGTGGCAGAGACAATGTGACGTGGCAGTGCCACGTGCCACTATTGGATGTGCAAAGTCTCAATGTAGTCCCTATATTTGTTATTTTGTCTCAATTTGGTCCCAATTTTTTTAAAACTAAATCAATTTCATCCCTATATCAAATTTAATTTTTATATAAATTTTACAATGGTATTTTTATTATAATTGATATTTTTAACAAAATTAAGTTTATTTAAATGTATATTTTGCATTGAACTTTATTTAAATATTGTTTCAAATATTTATACATCAATAATTTATAGACAAATGTTAGAATTTATATTTAAAATTTTATATTTAAATTTATAAAGTTTTTATTTTTAAAGCAACTCTAACATTTATCTATAAATTATAGATATATAAATATTCAAAAATATAAATAAATATCAGTGCAAAATATACATTTAAATAAACTTAATTTTGTTAAAATTATCAACTATAATACAAATATAATTGTAAAATTTATATAAAAATTAAATTTGATACAGGGACGAAATTGATTCAATTTTAAAAATTTTGGGACCAAATTGAAACAAAATAACAAATACAGGAACTACGTTGAGACTTTTTCACATCACGTGACACTGTTACTGCCACATCACATTATCTCTGCCACGTGGCACAATGTCAGATTAACACGTGTCAATTTTATTTAAAAAAAAAAACATGTGCTGACACGTGACACTTAATTAACATCGTTATTGTATAATTAACGGAAAGGAACTGATTGCAACGAATTTTAAAAAATAAGAATTCAATTGAGTTAAATGAAAATGAGGGGACCTACTTGATATTTTGCTACAAAAATGGAGACCTCTGGAATGATTTAATCTTATTTTAAAGAATAAATGGTAGAAATTGAAGTTACTCTGTTCCAAAATCTAATCGGTTAAAAATTATTTTTAACTCTTTAACTACACAGCAGTAATGTCAATTTTTGAAATGGATCAGTATAGAAAGAAAGATTAAGAGGAAAAAGGACTGATGAAGGAAGGTTCGAAGGAAAGTATGACTCGAAAGAAAGAAAATAACAGAGGAGATGCACTACTTTTTTTCATGCTTTTATTCTAGTCTCTCTCCTTTAAAAAATATTTAAAGTTATTTTCTTTTATTTTATCATTTTATCTCTCTTTTTATTAGGCATGCTACACTATCTTTAAAAAATGTCTTAGTTAATTGAAAGTTATGGTTAATATGAGATTTTGAAGGCATGATAGGATTATGAGTAAAATATAAGACATCTTATGTCTAGATAAATTTCAAACTCAATATCTCAGGTCTCAGTTTGAATACATCTGGATATATGACAACATTAATGATTGATCTCATCAAACATATCTAATGCATAAATTATAATTATTATATACATCATCATATATATAGTTAACATATATTTCATAACCTATCACTATCATAATAATCACAATTTAATCCAATGAATTACGGAGTATATGTTTATTCAACAAGAACATGTATATTAAAATTAATGAATAATTTAGTGATAAGATGATAGGGTGAATTTCAATTAGATGTGTTTTTAGAATAATTTTGTTCCAAAAGTTATTGGGCCAAAACAGTATCACCTTCCCATAAATTAATCGGCTATTGCTTTGTAACCTCCATAATTACTAACAGCATCAGAAAAATACTCAAAAACAACTTAGATGATAAAACTACTCGTATACATAAATATTTACAGATAAAAATCTGACAGATAATTAGTGTTTATGGATATGAGTATCATATTATTTGTAGATATTTTTATTTATAAAAATTTAAAATTAAAACTTAATTTAGATTTTATTAAGTTAAATTTAATTAAAATTAAAATTTAATTTATATTTTATTAAATTTAATTAAAATTAAAATTTAATTCATATTTTATTAAATTAAATTAAATTAAATTTATATTACATTTATAATATATATTAAAAAGCAGTTATCTATGAATACTTACATATTATTTTAACGGTATGGATAACAAATAAAATTTTTTATTACGAATTCAGTAGCAGGTAAATATTATTCATATCTAATTTGATCTAATCTATTATCGTTCTTAATTATATTATATTATCATTTTTTATGTTGCGAGTGATATTGGTTTCACTGTCACCATTACCGTGGGAAAAAGAAAGAAAAAGAGAAAATGAGAAAAAATATTGTTCTGAATAACTCTTTGTTATACATATTTCATTTATTTGGAAAGTTTTTTCCGAAACACATTTTATATAAGGATATTTCGAAAACACGTTTCGAAGAAATATATACGTTTCAGAAAGTTAATTTTGGAAATCTTATTCTCGAAAAACTTGTTTGGAATAAATTTCTTACTTTTTTGAAAATTTTGTTCCAAAGATTTCACTGAAAATTTTATTTCGAAAAAGTTGTTCTGAAGATTCTGAAAAAAAAAATGTTTTTGAAATATGTAATTCAGATCTCACTTTTATCATAGGTCAACTGGTTATTTTGAAAATACAAAGAGGCCGAATGTAGAAATATTATAAGGAGTGCAGGAAATAAAAGTTGATTAACCAAATTTCTCTGCACTGACGAACTGGAACAAGGCGCTACGATAGGGCTTTCTTATTCTCATCGCCAATTAAGTTTACCTCTATTTTATCATAGTTAATTCTTTTTAATCAGGAATGACAACGGTTAAGTCGAACATGAATAATGTTTATCTATTATTCGATTGGTAAAAAAATTATCCATTATTATTGTATTTATTTATCGGATGCCTGTTTAATTATGTTTTATAAAATGTTTGACCTTAAAAAATAAATGAAAAAATTATCACAATTATTTTAGTGAAAATTGGACCTGCATTACTGGTTTTAATAACTTATTTTAGGGAAAAAATTACCATAATTATTTTAGTGAAATTTGAACCTGCATTATTGGTTTTAATAACTTATTTTAGGAGTGATATTGTGAGTCGACTTGTCCTATTTAGGCCAGCAAAATGTGGATTGGATTTACCCGTCTCATGTTAAAAATGCGGAGTAAAAAGTTTGGTCCATTCTACATAAGTTTTGGCTTACAAGCTCGTGGATCAACCTTTTTTCTAAAAAAAAATAAATAAAAGAAAAATCAAATGGTAAAACTTTTGATGTTCAACAAATTGGTGAACTTTAACAAGTTCATAAAATTAAGCGAAGACTTTGGAAGCTAAGACTTTGAAAAGTTGGATGATAAATTAAGAATTCAACGTTTTCATCATATTCATATTCGTACTTTAGCATATAGAATGTATTTTTCAAATCTGAACACATTCAAGAATACATAACATTATTTTTCATTAATACAAAAATTTGAAATATTCATATGTAGAAGTTTAGAAAAAAAAAAACTAGTATACGGGAGTGCAATTATTTTTTGTTATGTGAGTCGTGGACCAACCCGTACGAACCACATATTATATGGATTAGTGAACTCAATATCTTAGACTGTCTTGTGTTTTTTTTTCAAACCTACAAGTTGGTCCACTAAACCTAACCCATATTGTCATTGGCTTATCTTAACTAGTGAACCATCCTTAACTTATCTTAATTACTATAGATTGTACTTCTCTAGTATGATATATATGCAATTAGTTTTAAATGAAAATTGTACACGTGTACATTATCTACTTCTAAAAAATAAATTTATATTTATTATGTATCAGTATTATTAACTGTCTTAATAGATTATACAGTCATAAGTTAATTGATAATTTAAAATGTGATACATTTATACAATTACTTCTTATCTACAATATTATATAAAGATAATTTTCTTTTTTTGTATTTTTTTTTTCTAATTTTACCTCAAAATGATTATAATTTAAATTTAACCATTTTCTTTAAATTTAACTATTTTCTCTAAATATAAATGAAAATTATCCAAAAAAAATAAAAAAACTATCAATAATTAAATTGTAAAAATTATTTATATTTTTTCATAATTGTAATTTGATTATATTATGTTATTATAAAAAAAGTTAACACATATACATAATACATTTGTTTTCGCTAGTAAATTTTGAAAATGTATAATATAAATATGAATTTTAGTGATGAAAATTGTGAATCAGCAGCAGTAGATCTTGACATTAGTGCTAATAATATTATTGATAAAACAATAATGGTAATACTGTTAATATATTAGTGGTTGGAAATAAATATATATTATTATTACTAGCATAAACACAGGCACGATAGTGCCTGTGTGTACGCATTTTTTAAATTATATTAATAATTAATAATATTGTAATGTTATTAAGTTAATAAACAAAATAAAAGTATATTTATCTATATCTATCTATAACAATAAATGGAAATCCTCTTTTTGTGTTCACATTTCATAATATCCGTTTTACTCTTAGTTATTTTAAAAATTAATTATTTTATAGATAATTTATTTTTAATAATTTTTCTATAAATCTCTTTTGTTTTAAATCATCATTTAAATTTTCTTTTTACATATCTTATTTTTTTTTATAATTTTATATTTAACAACTATTTTAAAAATTATATATTTGTTATTAATCTTAACTTTTTTGAAAATTAAAAAATGCGAATACACAGGCGCTGTCGCGCTTGTGTGTTCACTAGTAAAAAATAAAGTGAAATGTATAGATAAAATATGAGATAAATAACTGTTGATGAATAGTAGGAGAAGAAAGAAGGAGATAAGTAAATAGTTTTATAAAAACTTGTAAAAGTAACCGTTAACTTTTAAAAATTTAATAAATAATTAAATTATAAAGGGTAAAGTTGAAATTATGAAATGTGGACACAAAAGAGGGAATCCCCTTTATATATAGTTATAGATTAGCACCGAAGGGAGGAGATCGAGATATAGGGTTATTAATTTACGTATTTTCAATCGCTAAAATTATCCTCTTATCATATTTTTAATTTATATACTCTATTGATTTATTTATATTCTGATTTTAATAATTTATATTCATCAGAGATCATTATACCTATTGTTATATACTAGTATACTAACAGTGTTAATAATAGTAATAATATGGTAAAAAAATTTATTCGGTAGTAATTTAACTTTTATATATATATATATATATATATATATATATATATATATATATATATATATATATATATAAAAAAAAAAAATATATTTTCTCTTTTATATAAATATATAACAATAATAAAGAGATTCTCTCTTTTATGTCTACATTTCATAATACCAATTCTACCCTTTATAATATAATTATTTATGATTTTTTAAAATTAATGGTTATTTTTTACCTATTTTCTATAAAAAAATTTATCTTATTTTTTTTATAATAATTTATAACAATATATAATGGGGATTTCCCTTTTTGTGTCCATTTTTCAAAATACTGATTTTACCCCTTTAAATATAATAATTTATTAAATTTTTAAAAATTGACCGTTACTTTTACAAACTTTTTATAAAATCAGATGTTTCTATTTCTTCTCTTCTTCTTTATTTATCAATAGATATTCTTTTATCTGTTCTGATATATTTCACTTTATTTTTAATAAATATAATTTATATATATATATATATATATATATATATATATATATATATTAATTTAATAACATTATAATATTATCACCTATTAATATAATATCACGCATATTTAAAAAATGTATACACACAGGCACGATAGCGCCTGTGTTACGCTAGTAAATAATAAAGAGGATTCCCTCTTTTGTGTCCACATTTCATAATACCAATTCTACCCTTTATAATATAATTATTTATTATTTTTTAAAATTAATGGTTATTTTTTACCTATTTTCTATAAAAAATTTTATCTTATTTTTTTATTCATCAACAATTAACTTTTCTATTCATTTCACTTTATTTTTATCATTTCACTTCATTTTTAATAAATATAAATATAAATATAAATTTATTTTATATATTATCACCTACTAAAATAGTATCATTCATCTATAACAATATATAAAGGGGATTTCTCTTTTTGTGTCAACTTTTCATTTTCCAATTTTACCCTTAATTATATTTTAAAATTTATTTATTTTATAATTATTTTTTTAACCGTTATTTTTAAATCTTTTTTATTTTGACCGTTATTTCAAAAACCTTATTTTAACAGTTATTTTATTTAATAACTATTTTAAAATTTGTTATATATGTTTTAAAAATAAATATTATTGATCTTATAAAAATTAAAAAATGCAGATACACAGACACAATAACGCCTGTGTGTTCGCTAATATATATATATATATATATATATATATATTAATTAATTAATTAAAAAGGTGCATTAATTTATTGGTTCATATGGTCACGCCATCAACGTGTTGTGTCTTATATTAGTAATTTTGTCATATATTAAGAATATACAAATATAAATGAAAACCCTATGATCAATTAGCATAATTAGCATTATATAAATATATATAAGTTTTTAAAGAGCTTCATTTATATATATTAGGAGCAATATAATGTTGTTAAAAAATCGAGAAGACAGAATAAAAACAAGTATTAGAAAAACAAAAACAGAAAAATAAAGAGGAAAAGCATGAAAATGTTGAAGAGATCGGTGAAATTAACAGAATTGAGAAGATTAATATTAATTTAACGTTGTTTGGTGACGTAAATAAAATCTTTGTCCCGTCAACCAATCAATCTTGCTTAATTTACGTTTTGGGCTTCTTTTCACCTCTTTGTTTGTTGTCGTGTTCTGTCACCACCGACTCATACTCCTGTCGTTCCCAATTCCTAATTCCTAATTCCCAATTCCCAATTCCCAATTCTCATTCTTTACAACACCATACAAACCCTTTATTTTTCATCACATTTCATGGAATCGCATTCATAATTCGCCTCTTCAAAATGCATTCTTTCAGAGACAAAGTGACGCAGAAGTTCTCTCATCTCTTTCCCAACTCCTCCTCGTCCCAGGTATTCTTTTTTCATGATCTGCATTTGCTTATTTGTTATCGTGCATGTCATTCTCGATTAAATAAAAATCTGAGCTTGGTGTGGTGGGCACTCTTATTTTGTCCTTGAACACAAGCTTTGATCGTCTTTGCCCTCGATCTTCAATCTGATTTATGTGTGTGAATAAATCTGAATCTGGGTTAAGTTGGCTTAATTATTTTTCATCACGGTTTGAGTTTTCCGACAAATGCGCCGAAGATACATGGTAGAGAAGGAAGAAAAGGCAATCGTGTTGCTTCATTTCGTTAATAAGCTGAATAATGTTTTCAATTTGAATTGTAATCGAGTATATGGGTTTTTTACTGTTTTCTATTCACATGAAGAATTATGTTTTATGGCCTGTGTACATTACTAACAGTTAGTATTATTCTGTTATCTGTCTTTGGTAGCATGTATTATATATGTGGTATGGCCGTGAGTTCTGTTTGACTGGCTGCGAGTGTTGTAGAATATAGATTCGGCTTTTGGGCTATTCGTTACTTTGTTGGGGTGGGTAGAAAATGAACCAGGAAAATGATTCCTTCTCTTCTTCTATCTGTCTTATATCATGAAGGGATTGAATTTTCAAGTGGATAGCAAACTTTATTTGGAGTAGGTTTACTTTATTTAAAAATTTAGGTGCATCACCAGGTTTAATATATTTTTTTTCCTCAAATGTCCTATGTCACTGCTTTATGCTTCCAGTACAAATGCCATGCATTATAGTAACATTGTAATAATTTGTTCTACTTATCCCAGTTGGAAAAATAACCCCTTACCTTGCTTTATTTATCTTTTATATTTGAAATGAGGTTTTTATTTGTGCAGAATAGTCCTTATTCTCAAGAGGATAAACCCGCGTCTTCATATTTATCTTACATTATCCCTTCGATCAGCTTTGATGGATCCAATACAAGCAAGTATCAAAATGAGAGTAAATCACCTTCTGCTGGATATAATTATGAGAATTTTGACTATCAGGATGTTCCATCTGATAATTATGTTGACTGTAGTCCCATGTACAGTAATATGGACTCAGTGAAAGATGGTAATGACAATAATACTAACGAGGACCATACCTCTAGAAGGAGCAGTAGCAGTTCTGAGGTTTTTGAGGAAGCAAATGAGATGCAAACGCCAAAGACTTCAAAGAAGTCTCGACTCAATCTTAGTGATGAATCTACTTTTATATCTCCTGAATTGTATGAATTTTTGGAAATATGCCTCCCTAATATAGTGAAAGGACGCCAATGGGTCTTACTATATAGGTAACTTTTCTCAGTAGGGTTTTGTTTTTTGTATTGAAAGTAATTTGCCATTGCTTTGAAATATTGATTCAACATTTGTTCTTTATATTAAGGGCAGTACGTTAAAACATGGCGTATCACTTCGAACACTTATTCGCAAGAGTGCTGAGCTTTCGTGTCCCGGTTTGCTGGTATGTCAACCTTTCAGAACTATTTTCCAGTCGTGGTGTACACATAATATTTCATCTACATATCAAGGTGTGGTTCTTTTGTTAACAATGAATTATTGTCTATCATGCAAAACGATTAGATCGTGGGAGATATGCAAGGTGCTGTTTTTGGAGGGTTGCTAGAATGTCCCTTGAAACCTACAGCAAAGCGAAAATATCAAGTATGTCAACTCTCTTTTTTCATGGATAATGCTTCTTTGTGAAGGAACTTTTTTCATCTTGAAGTGTGATTTTATTTTGTATACTGTGGTGACAGGGAACGAATGAAACTTTTGTCTTTACAACTGTATATGGTCAGCCAAGGTTGTTTCTACCTACTGGTAAGGATTCTCATCATTTTAATGCATTATTTTTGGTAGGAATTTTGATGGAACTTGGGAAAATGTTTTAAATTGATGCATTGTCCGACTGGTGAACAAACGGACAAGTTCGTATCAGCTAGAGTGACACTTACATGTGTTTAAGGTTAAATATCTTAACTTAATGTTGTATTGCAGTCATCAATATTCAGCAGGACCTGGATTTTATAACGTGGAAGTATGTAAGCTTGATATAGGAATAATCTTTTTGTTAGAAAAAACTGGCTCATTGTCACCTCTTGAATGTCTTCTTTTAGTTTAAGTTGCAATTGAGAAAGGTTTGGGATCAATGGAATCATTGGGTATTCTTTAATACGTATTGTAAATATGACTATTCACCGTACTTCAGATCATTGCAGAATTAGTATTTTACAAATATGAACTCTTTACTGATAATCACATACTTTTACGATAATAAAAAAACCTTTTGAATTGTTTCTTTAGAAAAAGTTGTTTTCCCACGACAATATCAATATGTTTTAATCATTTTGACCATTGCACTTATAAGGATTTTCAGTTTACATATATAACGAAAGGAAGAAACGATAATTTGTCAAGACAATCAGAAATGTTAGATGTTCTGGTGTCTGAAGTTTTTAGAACCATTTGGAGTCCTTACTACTTTACTCTATTTCTATAGTAAGAACAATAAATTATCTTTGTTCACGGTATAAAGTTCTCAACTTTTATTATTTCTCTGAACTTGTGTTCTAATTGTATGTGCAGGTGTCAACCGATACTATTGCATGTGTATGAACGATTTGCTTGCACTTGGTGGTGGGGGTAGTTATGCTTTATGCTTAGAAGAGGATTTGTAAGTATTTAATAATGTCGCTTAGTTTTGTTCCAGTACATTTAATTTGTCATTGAAGTAGCACTATTGGATTCTCTTATTGAATGCATCCTTTTGGTTGAAAAGGTTATCTGGTACTAGTGGACCAAGTGAAACATTTGGAAACTCGTGTCTTGCTCACAGTCCAGAGTTTCAGTTGAAGAATGTCGAGGTAATACACTACTTCCACATTTCTTTATTTGTTTATGTAGAATCATCATTCACTATATCTCTATTATGTGCAGTTGTGGGGTTTTGCGCATGCTTCCCCTTTTCAAGGCTAAGGTGCTTGTTTGATGTCCAAAAGAAGCTTTTCTCTCTTCTACTTTTCTTCTCTGTTTGGATGTAGTTTAGTTTAGCCTTGAACTATTTATCAATTTGATGTTCCTACTCTATTCTCTGACATGTTCCAAATTCTTTTAGTAATGTATTGTTGCTTGAAATTCCATTTTTTTTAAAGTTTGGGTTTGTGAAAGCGAAATGGTGTGCACACAAGGTTGTGTAGTAGAATATTCTACATGCAAATATATGCATTAACTATAGAAGGCCAGGTATACAACATGAGAAGTTTGTACCTCAGTTCAGTACCCACAAATATAACACTGGTTTTACAATTTGATTTGACAAACTAAACAAATTAGAGACAAGTCCTTTGGTGATGGTTTAAAGCAGTGCCACTACGCTCTCAGATGTATTCAAAAAGAACAAGGATGTCTGTTGGTGGAAACTGGTTGGCCACATGACAGAACGTATCTACAACTATGTAATTTAATTGACTTTGGTTCATGTCTTCTAAACCTTGATTGAGTGTATTAAAACTCGTGTTTGATCTGTTTATGATGTAATCTTTTTCCTGTCTATTAACAATGAGCTTTTTGAAAAACTTTTCCCTGATTACGGTTAAATTATATTTGAACAGTTATATTAAATCTCTGGCCTTCAATTTAATTTGGGTGGTTAATGCTGGTATGCCATTATTCAAAAGCAAAGTTCCAACGGTCAAGGTTGTATTTGACTCGTACTGAAATCACCTTTTTTTTTTCTTCTTTGTCATACGACATGCTTGGTTCTTTTAGTTGAAACGACTTTCCATTCAACACATTGATTATGTGAACAAACAAAGTTTACTTCAACAAGTTCTTTTTATAGTTGCCGGTCAAAATTGTCATAGCATATGTAATAAGGAAGTTTAAGCTTGATGCAAATGGTTAAAATTTATTATTAAAAAATTATTCTATGTATTGATTTGGCATGTTGGGATATCATTATTCCAAATATTTTCAGGACAGATAGGGTATGAGTTGAGTAGTAAGGTAGATAGAATATGAGTAATAGCTTTCCCATATCATGTTTAAAAATGCACTCATTGTTGTTTTCATTCGAATGATTGTGATAATCTATCTGATTTTTATAGATGTTTCTATGTTTTGTTTACTGTTTCATCACTCATGATACAAGCCATCTCAATATCTATGCCTTTGCACAACAGGTTTGAATTACAAGAAAGAATGTAGTACCGAAAGCGTCTAACTTCCACTAATATATGATAAGCAAATGATATTTTACTTGAAGATGTTATAATATCCAAATTTCGTAGAGAACAATCCGTTCTTCACCTATATCTACTACACTAGGACATTACTCTTAATGTTACATGAGAACTTCTATTAACTATGTAAAAAAAGGTTATCTGAGATTGCAAGGAAATAAAATAATAAAACTATTAGAATAATATTACAAGTGATGTTTTTATTTGGTTTTATCTAAAAATAATTTTCTAATTATTATGAACTAAATAAAGCAAATAAATTTTTAATTAAAAATTGTAACCATCCTTAGAAATTAATCAATCATAACATCACATAGTGTAGACAAATTAATTATTTGAGTTTTGATTTTTTTCTTTGTTGAAAAATTTTCAAATACGTGATATGAGGATAATAAGATATTCATATGATTTATTTTCATAGATGTAATATATTAGTCAATCAATTTTATAATCATTGTATAAATTTTGACACTTTAATCTCATACATATGTTTTTCTACCTATTATAAATTTTGTATGTAATATATATTTTTGTACATATTATATGTTAAATATTTAATTTGTAAAATAAATATTATTATTTATTTTGACTACATTATAAATAATGTTAATGCAAATATTTATTTTGAATGATTGAACCTGAGGAGTGATACGGTAGTTACAATATTTTTAATTGTGATGAATTTTTATTCATAAAAATATTCTTACGTGATTATTTAGTATTTAGGATCAAATATTGAATTTTATTTTTCAAATTTCTCACAAAAATTGAGTAAAATGATATTTTACTCGAAAATGTTATAGTACTCAAATTTGTTAATGCTACACGAGAACTTCTCTTAACTATATAAAAGAAAGTTAACTGAGAGGGCAAGGGAATAAAATAATGAAGCTATTAGAATATTACAAGTGATGATATTTTTCATTTGGTTTTATCTAAAACTAATATTCTAAAATTATTATGAACCAGATCACATCACATAAATAAAATTTTAATTAAAAATTATAATGATCCTTAGACATTCATCAATTAGAATAATACGAATTCTCGACAAATTAATACCTTTATATATACTTACTAACTGAGTTTTTATCCTTTCTTAATCTAAGAGGTAAACTTCTCCTAATTTTTTCAAGGTAACAAAAAGAACTGATGAGTATACTTTTGAACAGTTTAATTAGTTTTCAAGGTAACTGTTTTTTTAATAAAAGGTTATATGTTAAAAACGTTACTAAAATTACTTAAAAATGTTTTTCGTGACAGAGACGACATATCTATAGAGACAACATTATAAATATGTTATTAATGTAAAGCTTTATACAAATAAAGTGCAAGAGAACATTGTAGGTACCATTAACAATCAAATACTAAATCAAAATCATAAACAATATCAATAATTTGTTCTAAACACAACATGCACGCTTATCATCAATCCAAATCGCAAAAAAATTATGAATAACCTTGATCTAACCGTCCTTTAACCAATAATGACCTTTCTCCGACAATGCCGACCAAATCACAGTTGCAATGTTGGGTTCACTATTTGAAAAACTGAGAGAATTGACAAAATTATCAACAGGAAACCGTTGGTATTTTACATCTCAAGACAGAGGAGAGAAGGATGATCAAAATCAAGACGAAGTTAGATGGGAAAAAAGAGAAGAGATAAAAGCTTTTATTGAAAAAAACAATGTAAAAATGCTCCTCTATGTCATTTTGAGATAAACAAAAAGTATTACCTCTAACGCCCACCTGTGATGAACTAAGACTAACCCGTTCAAAGCAAGCTGATATTCCTCCTTTGATTGCTTTATGTTGTTTCCAGTTAGCCTGTTCAGTAGAAAATCACCAATAAACGACATTAACAGTGCGTAAATCTATTGCAACTTGCAAGTAAAGGAAACACCATTCAAAAGAATGCATGAAACTCATTCTCACATCCTTATTTTCTTGTGAGAAATTTCATGTAAAATTAAGAAAAAGATAGAATGAATTCAAACAAGATTTCAAGGCTGGCAATAAAATAGAGAAACATGAATTCAACTTCAATCATTAATTTTGCATATCATTGTAGTGCTTCTTATAAATATATGATACTATTACCTTTCTGAAAGCACCTGAAATAATATATTTCAGGCAGTTATGAACTGTTAAGTAAAATTTCCACTTCCATATGAGATCAATATTTTCAAACCATGGCTGATTTATTTTAAAGCTATATCGATTGATATTGGTCCAATAGTGTTAAATACCATTTTATACTTTACTCCACTGACAAGGATTGTAGCATTGCCTAAACAAGAATCTGTACTACAAATATCGAAGATGTTAGCACTAACTGCATTAGATGACCATAGATCATCAATAAGTCAAAAGTATAAATAAAAAGTACTCTCAAATATCTTCATAAAGTTTGCCAATTTGTTTCTATAAGGTAATAGAATTAATACCTCCTTCCTGTGAAAAATGCCAACAGCAAGTGCTGCTGATGCATTTGTTTCATTGAACACATCAGAAAAGTTTGCAGGAGCACCAACACCGCTACTTGCAATCACAGGATACTTACAGCGTCTGATCTCAAGTTAATTAAATCTACATCAAATCCTTTCCCTTGACCTGAAAAACATTGAAAAAAATTAGAATAAAAGTAACAATTTATAAGTATATAGTCAAATTACACCCAAAGTCTTCTATTTTTTCCAACAGAAAATGGTTTATTAGAGGAAAAGAATGGAAAGTACAAATAATAGGAGAATAAGAGATACAAAAATAACAAAATTTAGACATAAAGAACAAGAAATAACTAATTAATGAAACAAGACCCCTATCTCTTTCATATAAGAAAATAAGAAATAGCAACTCACTCAAAACAACATTAAGAATGAATAAAGGCCATAACTATACCAATAATTAATATCCATAACAAGTTTAGGGTCAAGGTAAAGGGCATGTATCTTATTTTTAGTCCCTCAAATTTTGAAAGATTGAACTAGTAATGAGTCATGAAAATCGTGAATTTAAGAGAACATAATGGTGGTGGGAAGGCCTTTCAAAAACTCAGACACAAACGGTTCATTTTCTCCCATCTAAAATACCAATACCAATCACTGTGTCAAGGGATTATCACGTACTCTCGTACTGAAGTTTATGCATAAGAGTGTGAGGGATTATCCCATCTACTCAAGTCATATGCAAGGTTGTATAATAAAATGGCTACACTTTGTGGAGAGAAAAACTTGCAGCCAATTACTTGAGTGATCACAAATTTACAAACTTAGGCTTGCACAGAAACAAATAACAAGTAAAGAGGTTAGCTTAGATTAAGATCATATTCTACCAAACCATGATTTGTATCATAATAAATAACATGCTACCAAAAGTAAGAAAACTTCAAAGTAGGAAAAATAACCTGAGAATTCCAGGATGGGTCTCATGCATGAACTCAACAACTTATTCACAACAGTTTTAAGGAATTTTCACTGATCTCTTAAAAATCCTGGATACTAGCCCACTACATACATACAAAAAAGAAAAATTTTCATGAATGGAGTACTTTTTTTTCTCCATCTACACAGCTGTTATTATTAATATCATAATTAGAAGAATAGTACGAAACATTAATGTCTCATGACAACAAAAAATGAGTGAAATGTTTCGATATATAGTTGATGAAACGAGAAAAAACATCACATTGATACAAAAAAAGGGCTGAAAGGGTGAAGTTTCGGACATTATTATCAAATACCAACATTTCCTGCCAATAGAAACAAACTGGTATAAAAGATGAAGCATTGTGGTGGAATAAGTTTTGTAGACTATTTTCAAGTTAACATCTTCAAATAGAAAGCATTTTCAGTGGATACCAAGAGACATGTAACATGTACACTGAATGGTGACACGACACGACCTTTCGTACTGTTAAACTGTTAAACGAGAAAACAAAATTCTTGCACTATGAAGCTTAATAAATGGCTAAAAAATCTTTTGCCTTCCAAAACACCGTCAACTCAACCAAATAATCCAGTCCAGCAAAACCAGAGGCAGAGAAAAAACATTTTCATACTTAAGTTTTAGTATTTTGCCCCTCACATCCCTATCCCTTCCCACTAGAACACTTCTGATTTAGGGAGCGTTCACACATTATTTATTTATTTATTTTTTTCAAAACAAATCGTGCAATAGTAAAAAAATTAAACCAAAAAAAGAAAAACAATATTTGAGAAACCTACACAAATCGAATCGATTACCTATCTCTCTACCTTCAAAATCCAAAACATTTTCACCACAAGACTTCTGAACTTCGACATTCTCATGCAAACCACTTTCCTTCTTGTTTTTGTGCGCGCTGTAAGCACAGCATCGTCTTCCCAAGCGAGTCTGAGCCTGGCAGGTTTAGAGAGTGGAGATTTAAGAAGTGTTTGTTCCGCCTGATTGAAGAGTCAGGTCTAGGGGATTCAGTGTCATTCTATAAGTTGATAAAAAAGAAAACTAAATAAACTTATTTTTGTGTAACGATGAACATATGATACAGTGATAAATATATGATATAAAATATATATATATATATATATATATATATATATATATATATATATATAAATTAATGGTAACATTCTTTATTTTAATATTTAAAAGCATTATAATCTAATTATAATAGACAATATTATAACTTATGTAACTACTAGTTACAAAAATACAAATATAATAATGACATCTATTTGAAAAGATTTACAGTATAATTATTAATATAATTTAATAGTTTATAATAACATCTATTCAAAATATAACTTAATATAATTTACAATAATATTTATCTAAAAATTGTTATTATAATTTATAAACTTATTCTACAGTAACATTTTTATTAGTTATCATACAAAAATGTTACTAAAGTAAAAAAAATGTAGTTATAATAACATCTATTCAAAATATAACTTTATATAATTTATAATAATATTTATCTAAAAGTTGTTATTCTAATTTATAAACTTATTTTATATTGGCATTTTTGTTAGTTAAATAAAAAAAATGTTACTAAAGTAGAAAAAATGTATTGATTTATGGTAACGTTTTTAAAATAATGTTACAATAAAATTGATAATATATTTTATAGTAAATTTTTTAAGAAAATGTAGCTATAATACATGCACGGTAACATATTAACATTTATAATAAATGCTAGTAAGAAAATAAATGTGACTGTAGCAAACAAATGTTGTAGTACTATGCCAAACCCCATACCTAACTATACCATGGTTGTTTGCGAATTTATGTTAAATTTGGTATATAGATGTGTGTAAAATGTAGGCAATTAATGAGGCATTCTGTAATGGTGAGCAAGAGGTGTTATGATGATTGTCCCATTAGTTGGTATTAGACATTGAAGTGGAGAGAAGAGAAAGAACAGAACATGTGGAACAGAACATTGACAGGCATGGAATGTTTGAACAAACTAACAATGCAATGCACATGAGGTGGTAGATATGTTATATGATTTGAATGCAATGATAATGGTAAGATTAAAAATGATAAATAGAATAATAGAAAAAAATACAAAGAAAGAGAGTGTGGAAAAGGGAATAGGTCAACAGAAAATCCAAGTGAGGAAAGGAGTGAATGAATGGGCGAGCGTGTGTCTCGTGTTGACGCCAGGGTGACGCCTAAAGGGACAACCCAATGGCCCTATATATCAACATAACTAATTCTTTCAGTCTTTGACACCCTCATACTCTCCATCATCCTAGCTAACTAACCACTCATCACATAACTTCCCCCTCTTTCTCTCCCTCTTCCCTATGGGCTCTCCCTCTGCACTCTCCTACACACGTGTCTCATCACAACACAATTTTCCGACATCATAGTACAATTATATATATACCATCTCTCTCCACATATACTTTTTTGTCTACATTTTCTATTTTCTTAACTTTCTGGGCTGGCTTCATTGCCTCTTGCCAGGGGATACACCATGTTGCAGGATGTTTTTGATCAGCCACTGCCACCAAAGGCTGAACCGCAACAGCAACTCCCCATTGTAAACACATCAATCATATCATCGCTTCTTTCTTTCTTTCTCTTTGTTGCAACTTTCATATGACATCTACAATCCATTATTTCTCAAATTCCTTCTTTTTTCTATCCAATATTATATAGTTGGGGTGCTTATTAACAAGCAATAAGAAAAAAAAAAAAATAGAGATTCCGTAAGAATTATTAGGCTTTATCTTTTTGTAATATTATCCTATCAAATCCCAGACAATACAATTCACCAATATGTCATTTTCTGAGGGCAACATCGTAAACTGCAAAGCGATAACTATTTCTGCATGATTTGCAGTGTGATAGCCATTTAAACGTAGCTTTCAATTATTGTGGAATACACAAATACATACCTGCCTGTGCTTGTCCATTTGCCAATGTTGATATTCTTATTCAGTGTGAGAGAGAGGATTTAAGAAACAGTTCACATGTAGCATTATGGGTTCCGTTTAAATGCCTTTTAATCCCCATTGAATCAGTTTCCATACGTTGAACAAACACAACGTAGCATGGGATGAGGTTACGTCTTTGTTACAAACATAAATGTAACATTGTCCCATTAAGGCATAAATGCCCATCTTTTTCATGTTCCAAAAGAAACAACTCTCATGTACAACTTATTATCTGCACATGACCAAATATAAACACAACTGACTAGATGGCACAACCAACTAAATCTATATTTGGAGTTCTTCATCGTAGGGTATTATACATGATATATTTAATTTATTTCTAGACAAAGAGTGATGATGAACATACCTGATGCTTGGACGCGTGTTACTTACTCAATTCAGAATGCTCACTATTTGATGAAGACATGCATTAAACCAAAGTTTAGACTGATTCTAACAAGAGAATATTATCCTTTTGAAAGTTTAGACTCTGATAATTATACGATTGATCCCAATTCCTCCTTTGTTGATAGAAACGAGTCTGATAAGATCACATAACCGTCCCATAATTATACGCTTGATCACTGTTGATAATTCTTCTAACTGTTTATAAAAGGGTCTATTTGAATGTTGTTATCAATGTATTTAGTAGTTTCTTTTGGTAGTCATGATGCTTAGATTATTTACATCACTTTCTGCAGGAAGAAATTTCAAGCCCTTTTAGCGCTCGACTTTTCGACTTTTATAACGCTGAACTTTTCTCAGAGGCTCTGCCAAATTCTGAGGTTACTTCCAGCTCAAACTGTTGCTATGAGGAGAACTCCTCGTATGCCACAACAAACAAATCTTTAACTGTAGATGTAGAAAATAAATTGAATAGCAATAGCAACACAGTCACCACGCCAACTAGCACTACCACCACCACCAACAACAACACAACCAACAGTAGTAACCTGTCTATTATCTTTGATGACCCCCAAGAAGATATGGAAAATGACATCTCTGCCTCCATAGACTTCTCACTATCTCCATCTTTCAATGTTCCTCCATTTCTCCCAGTCACATCCCAGCAAGAACAGTTTGATTTCTCTTCTGTGCAGCCTCAGGTCCAATTACCAGCATTTTCGGTTGTGGAGGGCTTCTCTCAGTATCCCACTGACCCCGTTGCACCTCCACTTATGGGGGCTCCATTACCTTCTGTATTTGAAGAGGATTGCATATCTTCTGTTCCTTCTTATGTGCCTCTCAACCCTTCATCTCCTTGCACTTATCTCAGTCCTGGCATGCCACCATACATGCCTACAGGCCCCCTTACTACTGCCTTATCAACTGATAGTTCTGGATATTTTGGTGGAAACATTCTTCTTGGTTCTGAACTTCAGACACAAGAATTGGAATACCAAGGAGAAAATGGAAGAATGTATTGTACAGATTCAATGCAGCGGGTGTTTAACCCTCCGGACCTTCAGGTATGTATGATTTTCAAACTATTTTAGTTAAATTCTCCGTCATTGCATTTTGTTAACTGTCATCCAAATAAAAAGTGTTCAGTGCTCAGAAATTATAGAAAAAGAAGTCAATTGTCCAAGATTTTTTATTTATTTATTTTTAATGTTAAGTTGCTTTTATAAGCTTGCTCTTTCAGGTTTCTAGTCTGAAAGGTCGCAGCAGTAAGGTTCTTGACAATAAAGAGGGGTTTTACAGGAGGTGAAAAGTTTGCGAACCATAATGGCCCAAAAATTTCTAAGAAGCTGTATGCCCCGTAGAATATATGCCCATATCCATCAAAACAGTAGCCAGCATATCAACCACTTTATAATCTCATTCTCACCTTTATAAAGTAGCATAAAATCTGAGCTAGTTAGTAGCGCGAGTCAGAATGGAATGGCAACTTTCCACAAAAATTGATAACAAGCAGCACCACCATCAGTAAAGACCCACTTCATAAGTGACTCTTTTAGCATATCGCTTTCCAGAACCTCTAACCAAGTTAATGATAGTTTGTGATGACCAATTTCCCTTTGCGCTGAGCAAGAAAGTAACTGATTTTGTTTGTAATTTATTTCCTAGGCACTTGGTACTGAGAGTCAGCAACTAGTTCCCGGGGGTGGTAGTTCTACCACTCTAACACCTGAAATCTCTAACTTAGAGGACTCCTCATTCAAGGTTGGAAAACTTTCTGTTGAGCAAAGGAAAGAAAAGATCAATAGATACATGAAGAAAAGAAATGAAAGAAACTTCAGCAAGAAAATTAAGGTACACTCAAGTTCCTTCCCCTCTTCAAAACAGCCTCATCATCAAACAAAATTAAAATCTCATGATGTTACGTTAGCATATATATGCAAAAGGTACTCCTTGCTTATAAACCACTTCATATTGCATACTTCCAAGTTCAACTAACGATGCAACCAAATGTGCAGTATGCCTGCCGCAAAACTCTGGCAGATAGCCGACCTCGGGTTCGAGGAAGGTTTGCAAAGAATGATGACTTTGGAGAAACCAATAGAACTACTAGTAGCAATCATGAAGATGATGACGAAGAAGAAGTAAGATTTCCAAGGCTCATTGATTTATTAAACAACACTTAAGAGGGCTCTTTTCATTCAACCTGCCCGAGTTAAAATCAAGAGAATCTTTTTCATTTGTACCTTCTCAATTATTTGTTGATGTAGTTTTTTAAACCTGCAGGTAGTTGTGAAGGATGAAGATGATATGGTTGATTCCTCAGATATTTTTGCTCATATCAGTGGAGTGAACTCCTTCAAATGCAACTATTCCATCCAGTCCTGGATTTGACTTAATAGTTTGAGCAGTATACCTACATTTAGCTTCTGTAGATTTTTTCATGGCCACATACCACCCCACATTTCTCCTATCTGGTTTTGATGGATGAGGAAACTGAATAATTGGGGTCCTAATACTATACAATAAGTGAATCAAGAACATATAGAAAAAACTGTATACATTTTTTGCAGACATTACCTTTCTTTTTACTTGAGTGTACTAAGAACCACATGATGTATTAACTAAAAATTTTAATTGTCTCCCTGTACTACTGGAGTTCATTTGTACTTTCTTTTATAATAGTGAGGAACTAGTGTTGGCTACTTTGAAGGGCCTTAAGCCAAACCTTTAATTAGTTTTGTTACTTGCTTTGAATCTGTTTATCTCTGGTTGATAAATTAAAAAACAGAAAAAGGTATCCTCTTAATATTCATTTGATTGATTAGATTGATTAACCATAATATAAACGTTTTAAGTAATAAGCCTAACAGTTACAGCACACTAAAACAGTTCAATAGGTTAGAAATATATATATATTAGTAAAGCATAGCATTCAATTCCCTTGTATGGACCCAAAAAAATAGTAATAAATGAAACAGAATCTGACCAATCCAACTTTTTAATACAAATATATTAATTATAGTATTTCGTATAAATAAATCATAAAGAGAGAACAATTATATGATATTACATTTTATAGTAAATAAATTTATAGAAATAAATATCACATTATACAAAAGACCGTGTATCAAATTCTTATACCTTTTTAAAATAAATACAGGGAATCCAATTTTAAAGTGTAGAGTGATGCAAATGAATCTAGAGTTATACCCGGTTAGCAAGCAATGCAGCATAGTAATGATGAAAGGGTATCAGCTGTTTATGTTGGCCTGAATAACCCTCCCAAATCCAAAGACGAGAGTGGGAAGGGCAGAGCAGAGCATGTAGGGCAGGTTGGCACCTTTAGGGTACTAAAAATCGAGGGCACGTTACCGCGACATTAGGGGTACCTTTTAAAAAAGGGCAGAAATTATATTAGCAGTAGTATCTATCAATTTGATGCATTAGTACCGCGGATAGCTACTCAACACAAACTAGTAACGCATCATCCTCATACATTATACAAGGCAGCTTCTCCGTCAATTTCCTCACACATCCCTTTCTCCCTTTCTCTTTCACTCTCTCTCTCTCTCTCTCTCTCTCCTTTTCCCTCCCTCTTTTTCATCACTCACTTTTCACTCTCCTCCTCACTGAATAACTTAAATCTCTCCCCCATGTCAACAAAACCTGATTCATCCAGTACCAAATTGAATTTTTAATTAATTAAATTCCTTTGTTTTGCTTTCATCTTTCAAAATGAACGGCAGTTCCAGCGAAAGCAAGACCAGGGAGATGGACGGGCAGCTGGCGGGGCTGGGCTACAAAGTCCGCTCATCGGAGCTCTGTCAAGTGGCTGAGAATATGGAGCGTTTAGAGAACGCCATCAACACTGTCAACTCATCCAGGGACATTTCTCAAGTAGTCTCCGATGCACTCCTCTACGATCCCTCCAACATAGGTTTAGGTTCCTGGGTCGACACGCTTCTCTCCGAGCTCGACCAAACCGTGACGGTGTCGTTGCCCTACGATCTATCTTCGGACCTACCCGATTTGCCCACGGATCCGAACCGCCAACTGGGGATGGTAACCACCGTCGAAGAAGACTCCGGGATAAGACTCGTTCACACGCTCATCACGTGTGCGGATTCCGTGCAACGTGGCGACCTCGCATTCGCGGGCTCCCTCATCGAGAGCATGCAGGCACTGCTGGCTCACGTGAACACCTCCTGTGGCATCGGGAAGGTCGCCGGCTACTTCATCGACGCCTTGCGCCGCCGAATCTCATCTCCGCAGAGCGCAGCGTTCCCAACCTCCCCCTACGAGAACGACGTTCTCTACCACCACTACTACGAGGCCTGCCCCTACCTCAAGTTCGCGCACTTCACTGCGAACCAGGCGATCCTGGAAGCGTTCAACGGCCACGACTGCGTCCACGTCATCGATTTCAACCTGATGCAGGGGCTCCAGTGGCCGGCTCTCATACAAGCGCTAGCACTCCGCCCGGGAGGTCCGCCGTCGCTGAGGCTCACCGGCGTGGGAACTCCCTCGCCGGACGAGCGAGACACACTGCGCGAGATCGGCGCAAGGCTGGCGGAGCTGGCGCACTCGGTGAACGTGAGGTTCACGTTCCGCGGAGTGGCAGCGTGGCGGCTGGAGGACGTGAAGCCGTGGATGCTGCAGGTGAGTCCGAAGGAGGCGGTGGCAGTGAACTCGATCATGCAGCTACACCGCGTGCTTGGTTCGGGAATCGATGCGGTTCTAGGCTGGATCCGAAGTCTAAACCCTAAGATCGTGACGGTTGTGGAGCAGGAAGCGAACCACAACGGGGAAGGGTTTCTGGAGCGGTTCACGGAGGCTCTGCACTACTACTCCACCGTGTTCGACTCGCTGGAAGCGTGTTCGGTGGAGCCGGACAAGGGTCTCGCCGAGATGTACCTGCAGAGGGAGATATGCAACGTGGTGTGCTGTGAGGGACCGGCGCGACTGGAGCGGCACGAGCCGCTGGCGAAATGGAGGGAGCGGCTGGCTAAAGCCGGGTTCAGGCCCTTGCATTTGGGTTCGAACGCTTACAAACAAGCCAGCATGCTGTTGACTCTGTTCTCAGCCGAGGGTTACTGCGTGGAAGAGAATCAAGGGTGTTTGACTCTGGGTTGGCATAGCCGGCCCCTGATTGCGGCTTCGGCTTGGCAAGCCGCGCCGCTAAGAGAGGGTGAAACGGTGCGTTTCCAGCGCTGATTGATGAGGAGTGGATGTAACAGAAAAGAGTTGTTTATTTATTCTAGTTACTACTACTAGTAAACACAAAAGAGTGGTGAAAATAATGTATATTTTTGTATTTTTCTTTCATTTTCCTCTCAATTTTCCCACACACGTGACTCGTCTTTTCTCTTTTTGTTCAAAACCCAACCAAACTTTTTTTCTCCTTTTCGGGTCAATTGAGTGATCCCTCACCCTAATCACTTCCTTTCATTATGGATATTTGCGTGTTAGTGCTCAATCCTCAACACCTAATTACCCTCTTTCATTTCCTCTTAATGAGTTTAAGATTAATCAGTAAGGTTTAAATCCGTTTAACCAAAACATTGAATATTTTTCCAAATCTAAATGTTTTACTTTGTATGGGACCACTCTCCCAACACACATCAATCTCCAATGCTTCAAATTCCTTCACATTTTCTGTCACGCTCAATTATTCAAGTATGGCGGGCCACTCCAGTCAACCTGAACTATGTTAGTTTTTTCTTTTTTTTCTTTTTTTTTTCTTAACAATAATCACTAGGAATTTTTTTCGTTTTTCTCAATTTCTGTCATTGGTGTTCCTTCTCTGATGAGGATATGGAAAATTACAAAAAAATAATCTCATAAATTACTTTTTATAAACATGTAGCTATTTTGGAAAGCAATTTATGTAACTATGTTTTAGCGCGCACTTCAGAAAATAAAAATTGGAAAGTAGTTCTGTGTACCGTTAAAAGAAGTCACACAATACAAAATACCTTTCCATGCACGTTGTCGCGTATAGGATTCATGAAAATACACACAACTAACATAAATAAGTTTGATTTAACATATCATATTCAAAGTAGAAAATGAAAATATGATAAAAAAAAACTATTACATTTTCTATAGAGAAGAAAACCGAGGAGACAAATTAGACAAAGAGTTTACAAATTAATGGAGTGGAGTTGTAAAAATAGAGTTAAGACCAAGAAGAAAAAGGGGATCTAAATGATACAGAAGATGAATAGAGTTTAAAGAGAATAAGAGTTTTTAATTTTTTTTGTTGTTGTAAAAGAACAGGGAAAGGGGACATAAATGGTGATTTGGTAAGTGTAGAGAGCAAAAATTTCATTTTTTTTTTCTCAAAAGATGGAGTGGGGTATGTGGCCCAATTGTAGATACCCTATGGTTTACATTTCCAAGCCTACAATTATTTAAGAAAAAAAAAAACTGAGGCCAGACACTGAAATTCACATGAACAAAAACTCAGAATGTGGACAGAAAATAATAAAATAAAGAACTGAAAACTGGGATGCATCTAATATGTGGAAAACACTGAGATGCTTGAATCAAGGAGATTATGACCAATACTTAAACGCAAAGAGGAACAAGTGAGGAATCTTGTAAGCAAACAAGGAGACATGTCCAAATCAATCTTTCATATACATTAACTATGTCTATTAAATGTATACTAATTTATTTGAAATTAAACGTTGTTTCAATTATTGCATCATCATAAATACTCTAAAATCTATTAGGATTGACTTGGTGAAGATGATTTAAAGTTAAAATTTTGGTATCTTCATTGATGAGCTTGATTGAGATTTTGAAAACGAAACTTTAATGATAAGAAAGATTTGAAAGAGGGAAAAGAAGAACACGATGATAATGGTGATGGCAAATAATTCATTAACTCGTTTAGGTGTCATTGTTTTTGGTTTGAAATTCGCCTCCTACCCCCATTATAAAAAAACATTATTATAGTATTTATTTACTTGGTCATGTGATGTAGACAAATTATTTATATAAATTTAATAAAGGAAACCAAGAAGTTAGGTATTTTCTGTTTTCGATTTTCAAAATGGTTGTTGCTGAGACGGCTCCAATGTCTGAAATTTACATTTCTTTCTCATAGATCATCCACTAAAACCAATTATTGTCCACTTTCTAAAACAACAAAAAAAGATGTTTCATTAAAATATTCCAACAACCCTATGCCTATTCATTTTTTCAAACAATAAAAATTTTCCAAAACAAAGTATAGCAACAGATTTACTCATAATATTTAATGAGCACTCCGTGTTAATTTGAATTGTCAATTAGGTCACGCATGTTAACTTACATTTATCTCATTCAAATGTTATTTAAAAAAACATAAAAAATACTCCATTGGTGATATTAATGGTGTTAATTATGGAAAAAGTTGTAATATTTCACTTAAATGACGATAGGAATCATATTAATAAATTATTATCCGTATTACTCAGTATTTTACCTGTTCTATTAACATCACTAATAAAAATTATTAATTTCAATTGTTTCTAGTTCTCACTTAATATTCTTTTATCTCAGTATTTATAATAATTATTACTTTTTTCAAAAAAAAAATTATTTAACATGGTCGTAATATTTGTTAAAAATAATCCATGTGATCATTTTTATTAAATTAGTATTAATGTAATCAAATCATGATGATTTGAGAAAATGAAATGAACTTTTTTTATTTCAAAAACACATATGTATCTTTCTAATAAGTCATTTCTAACAAAGTTAATTGTGATATACCATAAATGACCACATTTATTCCTAATAGTAAACATTTAGACAATAGAACAAAATTAAGAAAAATATTGAATGATGGCTATAAATATTAGGGAAAAATAGTAAACCTTTTTTTATTTATTTTTTATTTTATGTAATTATTGAAAAACAATGATGTGATATTGCAATTCAAATTTAACTGTATTTGATGTAATCCTACATATATTTTTAATCAAACCTATCTTTAGAAGCACGAGGAACATTGAATCTCATAGCTACTCCCCACGTGTACTTTTTATGACATTTAATATTTTGGAGTTAATTATAAATAATAGTATAAGTTGTACAATTCCCAACTAACCATATTTAAGGTATGATGCATACTAGTTAACTTAAAACAACTTTCTTCTACATTTGTTTAACACTGTTGTATATTTACGATTTTAAATTATCATAGCTGGTAAAGTTGGATTTTTTTTTTTAATACATAAACTGATTTATACATATTTTCAAGTTCAAAGAAAAAAAAAAACTTAATTTCTACCTTAAGAATTTCTGCCAAAGAGATTTTTGTAGAACTTTTTGTCTTTCATCAATTTTTGCTTCCTTTTTAACTTTCCAAATATGTGCCATAGAAAAAAAAGGTGTATAAAAAAACTTCAACTCCTTATATCACTTTTAAGCTAACATATGTTAATCGCATGTGCTTCTGACAAAAAACAACCACAATATATATAATCTCATGTGGTGGTAGGCAAAATAATGAACTTGAAAAAAAAAAGGAAAATATCAAGTAAAGTTTTTCTTTTCATTGGCTTCTTCTTCTCCATTATTAACAAATTTAAAAAAAAAAACTAAAAGTATAGACATTTTAGTTAAAATTTATATGACTTTGATCTTCTGTACCCATTTGTGATTAAGGAAAACATACCTGTGTCGTTTTGTGATGAATTGAATGGCTCATTTACATCTTATAAATGTTTTTGTTGTTTTCGTCACTCAACAGTGCCTTAATTTTCATTTTGATGAAAGGTGGATGAAGAAAACTTATAATTTGCAGTGACATCTACCAACATACAACAGTGAAAAGAGAGCTACACACAACAAAAGACTCAACCCAGTAGATTTTTTAACACCAGTTTATCGGTAATTACCAATAAATTTTAAATAAAATTTATCAATGATTATTTTATTAACAAAATTTTAATCATTAATAATCTTCGTTGATAAACTCATAAACATGTTAAAGTGAGCCAATCCGGCTCACACGGGTTGGCTCACCACGAACTGGGTTCAAAATGAGTGAACCCAACTCGGCTCATTTTCTGGTGAGCCAGAAATTTTGTAACCCGGCTCAACCCACCACGGATTGGTGGGTTAAATGGGTTGGCTAACCCACCTAAAATTTTATTTTTTTTTATTATTCAAATATTTAAATAAATTTTTAAGTAACCCATGAGATGACAATCATAGTAAAATCAAGAACCAATGTTTTGATCATGCTCACCACCAATATATGAAGAATTATTTCCAAAAAAGTATCCATTAGTCTAAGAAAGCATGACTAATATTACAAATTTTTTGTCATGCTATTCAACAAAATATAAATAAAAAAAACTATACATTTTTTTCATGCTAATTTAGAAAAAATTGTTTATAAGA
>Ga0214545_1003589_pt1 | contig 29480 bp, 8 predicted proteins | sample CNSS4metaG_FD_160064 | JGI IMG/M metagenome (GOLD analysis project Ga0214545, IMG submission 160064) | Root nodule microbial communities from cowpea collected in UCLA plant growth center, Los Angeles, California, USA - CNSS4 | ecosystem: Host-associated > Plants > Roots > Nodule | place: USA...
GAGGTTTCGAGAAAGAAAAAAAAAAAGAAAGAAGAGAGAGAGAAAGAGGATTCGACTGAGGTTTCGAGAAAGAGAAGAAAAGAAGGGAGAAAGAAAGAAAGAATGCGAGAAAAAAGTCAGAAGAGAGAAGAAAGAAGAAAGCGAGAAAGAGAGAAAAGAAAAGAAAGAGAGAAAGCGAGAAAGTCGATTGGGTTTTGAGGAAGAAAACGGAAGAAACAGAAAGAAGCGGGCTGGAGTCTTGGGAAGAGAGGGAGAAAGCGAGAAAGAGAAGAAAGAGAGAAAGAGAGAAAGAGAAGAGGGAGAAGAAAGATTTGGGATAGCAAAGGAAAGAAATGTCACTGCAACGAAGGTACTCATTCTTGATCTCCCCTATGGTTTCTATTGAATTTTTATTTTGAATCCTTTGTTCGAATTGCTCGCGCATTTGATGGATTTGCATTGATCATGCGCTTTAATTTGAATATTCGTCCTATACTCACTGGACTTGCATTTGTTTTCTGAAGTTTAGTTTCAAATAAATTTCCATTCATATGCAATTACCTTCATCTTCACCGATTATGATGCTTACTATTAGGGTTCCATTGTTCAATTCTTGTTTTGTATTCATGTTTAATAATCCTAGTTGATTTTATGATTTGCATGCTATCATTCTAAGTGTTTCTGTTAAACAAGCTTGGTTACATATTGCATTATTCATGATTCCACTGTCCGGAGTAATATGTTGATGGTTCATATTTGTACATAATGGAATACAGAATTTGCTTCTAGTTTGATTAAAGTGATACAATGATTGGTGGTTTAGAAAGTCAGTGTTGTTGTTGGATGCCGCGATAGAAGATTAGGGTTTTGGTGATGGTATCTTGAGTGATGAAGGTGCAAAGAGTTCAAAGTATTTAGAGCAAAACCTGAAAGTTTTAACGTTTTAACTTTAGTTTATAAATATTTTAGATTTTAACGTTTTAAGTTTTAGCTTATTAATGCTGCATATTTTAAAGTTCTTTTTAGGATAAGGGTAGAAGAAATGATGAATAAGTGAAAGAAGGATAAACCATAAAAAAACAATAATAATGATAAAAGTGATAAAATACAGTTTAGCAGAAAAGGAATTGGGTATAAGCCTGGACGATCTGAACTTTCTTTCTGTACCCTGTTTTAACCCTTTATACTCCCATATGCTAATAATTGGATTAAACCTATATTACTTTGCTCACCCTTGTAGTTTAATACTTGCAGTCTTATTCAATTTATTGTTTGTACCCATTGTTTTAATATGCATACCCTGCAATATTAATTAAAGATTTAGGTTCTTTACACCCCTATTTTTTTTCTATCTTTCATGTTTTATTTAGGTTTTGTTCTTACATATAGATGATTCTCTTTGTTTTTAATCAAAATTACACAGTAAAATATTACAAATTAAAATTTTAAAACATATTTAATCATCATGTCTAGTATCAAACTAGCTTGATGATAAAATTTGATTATCATGTCTAGTCTCGGACTTGCTTGATATAATTAAATATTTTTTCTTAAATAAAGTTTGATTATCATGTCTAGTCTCAGACTTGCTTGATAATTAAATGTTTTTCTTAAATAAAGTTTGATTATCATGTCTAGTCTCGGACTTGCTTGATAATTAAATATTTTTCTTAAATAATTTTTAATTATCATGTCCAGTCCCGGACTTACTTGATAATTAAATAATTTTCTTAAATAATTTTTAATCATCATGTCTAGTCTCGGACTTGCTTGATGGTAAATCTTTATCATGTTGAGTCTCAGATTCACTTGATAAATAATACCTATATATTAAAATTAAAAATTGAGAAAAAAGATATTAATCAAATAGAAGTTTTAATAATTTGCTTTTTTAAAAAGAGAACTACGTAACCCTCATTTCTCATTTTTATGAGAATCGTAGGAGTAAGGTTAAACACCTTGTCGGACCCAAATATAAAATAAATAAAAAAATTCATTCATTTTAGTAATGTTCTGTTTGACTTTTGAAAAAAAAAACAAATATATTAAAATAATATTAGTTTTCCACACTTGATTAAAGGTATCGTCTTAGGACAGACGTATGGGTGCTAATATCTTTCCCACCCGTAACCAACTCCTGGACCTAATCCGGTTTTGCAAACCATTTATTTCTTTAGGTTTTCCCAAGTTTCCCAAAAACTGTGGTGGAAAGTCCCCTTTATTAAATTTATATTTTAAACGACATTTTTTTACATTGGTCATCCCGTCGCAATTTTTTTCGATGTTGCGACACTTGGTCAACTTGGTCAACTTGGTCCGTAAACATATACCATAAACTCGACTCGTAAATACAACACGTACAATCGACCTGTAAATTTAACCATAAACTCGAATCGAAAACACGACCGTAAAATCGACATAAAAGGTGACCCGAAAAATTATGAGCCATAATCATGTTTCGTAAACACTTCGCGTAAACTTGATTAGCCTATTTGACCTGTTAAACACAATTCATAAACGAGATTCGTAAACTCGGCTCGAAAAGTCGAAACGAAACTCAACCAGTAAACTAGACTCATAAACACGACGAGTAAACTCCGCCCATAAATATGAAAACAAGACCCATAAACTCGACCCAAAAACACAACACGTACAATCGATCCATAAATTCGATCGTAAATTCGAACTGAAAACACCACCCATCAAACAGACATAAAAGTCGACTCTGTAAAATACGCGCTATAATCATGACCCTTAAAGTTTTCGTGTGAACTTGACTAACCTATTCGACCCATTGAACATGATTCGTAAACGGGATTGGAAACTCAGTTCGAAAAGTCAAAACGAAACTCAACCAATAAATTAGACCCGTAAACATAACTAGTAAACTAGTCCTATAAACTGAAACTGTAAACTCAACCCAAGAATTCAACCCATAAAGTCATTCTGTAAACCTATCTAATAAAGTCGATGATAAACTTGCGTCATAAAGATTTCCCCAACAATCAACCTGTAAATTCGATCGTAAACTCGAACCAAAAACACGATCTACAAAGTCGACGTAAAATTCGACCCCGTAAGATACGAACCACAATCATGACCCGTAAACTGGACTCGTAAATTGTACTAACTTAGTCGACCTATAAAACATGATTCATAAACCCGATCCGTAAACTCGGCTCAAAAAGTCAAAACGAAACTCAACCAGTAAACTAGAGCCGTAAACACGACCAATAAATCGGCCATAAACCTGACCCTTAAACTCGGCCCGAAAACTTAACCCGTAAACTAAGCTCGCAACTCAACCCGTAAACTAGATTCGTAAACTAAACCAGTAAAGTTGGCTGGTACACTTGATCCGTAAACTCAGCCTGAAAACACTACTCGTACACTCGGTCCATAAACCTATCCCATAAACTCGACCCATAAACACAACACATACAATCGACTCGTAAATTTGATCGTAAACTCGAACCGAAAACACCACCCACAAAATTGACGTAAAAGTTGACCCTCTAAAATATGAGCTATAATCATGACCCGTGAAGTCTTCATGTGAACTTGACTAATCTATTCGACCCGTTAAAAAAGAATTTGTAAACGGGATATGGAAACTCAGCTCGAAAAGTCAAAACAAAACTCAACCAATAAACTAGATCCGTAAACATAACAAGTAAACTCGTACCATAAACCAAAACCGTAAACTCAGCCCAAGAACTCAACTCATAAACTTGTTTCATAAACATATCCAATAAAGTCAATCGTAAACTTGTCTCGTAAAGATGACTCAGTTTATCAACAATAAATTTGACTGTAAACTCGAACCAAAAACACGACCCGCAAAATCGACATAAAATTTGACCCCGTAAGGAATGAACCACAAGTACGACCCTTAAACTCGATCCATAAACTGGACTAACTTATTCGACCTGTAAAACACGATTCGTAAACCCAATCCGTAAAATCGGCTCGAAAAGTCGAAACAAAACTCAACCAGTAAACTAGAGTCGTAAACACGACTAGTAACTCGACCCATAAGCCTGACCCTTAAACTCAGTCTAAAAATTCAACCCATAAACTTGAGCACTAAACTCGGCCCAAAAAGCCGACTCGTAAACTCGGTCTGTTAACCTATCGAATAAACTTGATCGCAAACTTTTTCCGTAAACACGTACTGTAAAATCGACTCGTAAATTTGATAGCAAACTCACCGAAAACACGACCCGTATGATCGACATAAAATTTGACCCCGTAAAACATGAGCCACAATCTCGACCCGTAAACTTGACTAATATATTCGATCTGTAAAACACGATTCGTAAACCCGATGCATAAACTCGGCTCGAAAAGTCGAAACAAAACTCAACCTATAAACATGACTCGTAAACAAGACCAATAAACTCGGCCTTTAAACTTGACTCGTAAACTTGGTCCGTAAACTTATCTAATAAAGTAGATCATAAACTTGTCTCGTAAACATGACCCCTACAATTGAGCTGTAAATTCAATCGTAATGTCAGATAGAAAATACGACTCGTAAAATTAACTTAAAAAATTTGACCCCGTAAAATACGACACTAATCATGACCTGCAAACTCGATCTTTAAACTCGACCTATACATTCGATCCGTAAACTCGACCAGATAATTTGACCTATAAAACACGACTTGTAATCTTGATTTGTAAACCCAACTCGAAAACTCGACCCATAAACTGGATCCATAAACAAGACCAATAAACTCAGCCCGTACACCTGATCCATAAACTCAGCCTCAATACTCGACTCATAAATTCAATCCGTAAACATATCCCATAAACTTGACCCATAAACACAACATGTACAATCAACTCGTAAATTCAATCGTAAATTCGAACCGAACCACTCGTAAAATCGACATAAAAGTCGACCTCGTAAAATATAAGCCATAATCATGACCAATAATGTTTTCGTGTAAACTTGACTAACATATTCGACCCGTTAAACACGATTCATGAACAAGATTGCTAAACTTAGCTCGAAAAGTCAAAATGAAACTCAACCCAAAAACTAGACCCGCAAGCATAACTAGTAAACTCGTCTTACAAAGCGGAACCGTAAACTCAGCTCGAGAACTCAACACATAAACTCGTTCGATAAACCTATCCAATAAAATTGATCGTAAAATTGTCTGGTAAAGATGACCCCAACAATCAACTCATAAATTCGACGGTAAACTCGAACAAAAAACACGACTCGCAAAGTTGACATAAAATTTGACCTCGTAAGATACGAACCACAATCACGACCCGTAAATTCAACACGTAAACTGTACTAACTTAGTCGACCTATAAAACACGATTCATAAACCCAATCCGTAAACTAGACTCGAAAAGTTGAAACGAAACTTAACTAGTAAACAAGAGCCGTAAACACGACCAATAATGGCCATAAACCTAACATTTAAACTCGGCCCGGAAACTTGACCCATAAATTAAGCCCGTAAATTCGACCTGTATACCTAGCCCAAAAAGGCGACTCGTAAACTCGACCTGTCAACTTATCAAATAAACTCGATCGCAAAGTTGTCCATTAAACCAACCCCAACAATTGACCTGTAAATTCGACCATAAACTCAAATCGAGAAACAACTAGTAAGATCGACATAAAATCAAGACCCGTAAACTTGACTAACCTATTCGACCCATTAGACATGATTCGTAAACCCGATGCGTAAACTCAGCTCGAAAAGTCGAAACAAAAATCAACCTATAAACTAGACCCGTAAAAAGGACCAATAAACTGGGCTTGAAAACATGACCCGTAAACTCAATCCATAAACCTGGTCCGTAAACCTATCCAATAAAGTAAATCGTAAACTTGTCTCGTAAACATGACCTCTATAATCGACTTGTAAATTCAACCGTTAAGTCAAACAGAAAACACGACTCGTAAAATTAAATTAAAAATTTGACCCTCCATAATCGACCAACAAATTTGACATATAAAACATGATCAGTAATCTTGATTTATACACCCAACTCGTAAACTCGACCCATAAACTAGATCCGTAAATTAGACTAGTAAAGTCAGCCCGTACACCTGATCCGTAAACTAGACCAATAAACTCGACCTGTACACTTGATCTGTAAACTCAACCTGAAATCTTGACTCGTAAACTCGGTCCGTAAACCTATCCCTTAAACTCGACCCATAAGCACTACACGTACAATCGACCCGTAAATTCGACCGTAAACTCGAATCAAAACCACCACTCGTAAAGCTGACATAAAAGTCGACTCCATAAAATACGAGCCATATTCATGACCCCTAAAGTCTTCGTGTAAACTTGACTAACGTATTCGACCCGTTAAATACGATTCATAAACGGGATTGGTAAACTCAGCTCTAAAAGTCAAAAGGAAACTCAACCAATAAATTAGACTCGTAAACATAACCACTAAACTCTCCCATTAACCAGAACCGTAAACTCATCCCGAGAACTCAACCCATAAACTGGTTCTATAAACCTATCCAATAAAATCGATCGTAAACTTGTCTCATAAAGTTGACCCTAACAATCAACCCGTAAATTCGAACCAAAAACACGACCTGCAAAGTCGACATAAAATTCGACACCGTAAGATAAGAACCACAACCACGACCCGTAAACTCGACCCGTAAACTGTACTAACTTAGTTGACCTGTAAAACATGATTCATAAACTCAATATGTAAACTCGGCTCAAAAAGTCAAAACAAAACTCATCAAGTAAACTACAATCGTAAACATGATCAATAACTCGACCATAAACTTAACATTTAAACTCAGCCCAAAAACTTGACCCGTAAACTAAGCCCGTAAAATCGGCCCAAAAAGGCTACCTGTAAACTCAGCCTGTCAACCTATCGAATAAACTCGTTCGCAAAGTTGTCCTGTAAACCAACCCTAACAATCAACCCGTAAATTCTACCGTAAAATCAAACTGAAAAAAGCACCCATAAAACTGATATAAAAGATGACCCCATAAAATATGAGCCACAATCATGAGCCATAAAGTCTTCGTGTAAACATGACTAATCTATTCGACCCGTAAAACATGATACGTAAACACGATGCGTATCTCGGCTCGAAAAGTCGAAACGAAACTCAACCTATAAACTAGACCCGTAAAAAGGACCAATAAACTCGGCTTGAAAAGCTGACTCGTAAACTCAACCCGTAAACCTGGTCCGTGAACCTATCCAATAAAGTAGATCGTAAACTTGTCTCGTAAACATGACCCGTAGAATCGACTTGTAAATTCAACCGTAAAGTCAAACAGAAAACACGACTCATAAAATTAAATTAAAAATTTGACCCTGTATACTCGATCTTTAAACTCAACCTATAAATTTGATATGTAAACTTGACCAGCAAATTTGACCTATAAAACACGACCCCTAATCTTGATTTGTAAACCCAACTTGTAAACTCGACCCGTAAACTAGATTCGTAAATTAAACAAGTAAAGTCAGCTCGTACACCTGATCCGTAAACTCAACCTGAAAACTCGACTCGTAAACTCGGTGCGTAAACCTATCCCATAAACTCGACCCATAAGCACTACACGTACAATCAACCCGTAAATTCGACCGTAAACTCGAATCAAAAACACCACTCGTAAAGCCGACATAAAAGTCGACTCCATAAAATACGCGCTATATTCATGACCCCTAAAGTCTGCGTGTAAACTTGACTAACCTATTCGACCCGTTAAATGGGATTCATAAAAGGGATTGGTAAACTCAACTCTAAAAGTCAAAAGGAAACTCAAGCAATAAACTAGACCCGTAAACATAACCATTAAACTCGTCCCATAAACCAGAACCTTAAACTCATCTCGAGAACTTAACCCACAAACTGGCCTCGTAAACCTATCCAATAAAATCGATCGTAAACTTGTCTCGTAAAGTTGACCCTAACAATCAACTCGTAAATTCGACCGTAAACTCGAATCAAAAACACGATCTGCAATGTCGACATAAAATTTGACCCCGTAAGATAAGAACCACAACCACGACCCGTAAACTCGACCCATAAACTGTACTAATCTAGTCGACATGTAAAACACGATTCATAAACCCAATATGTAAATTCGGCTCGAAAAGTCAAAATGAAACTCAACAAGTAAACTAGAGCTGTAAACACGACCAATAACTCGACCATAAACCTAACATTTAAACATGGCTAAAAAACTTGACCCGTAAACTAAGCTCGTAAACTCGGCCCAAAAAGGCGACCCGTAAACTCGACCCATCAACCTATCGAATAAACTTGATCGCAAAGTTGTCCCGCAAACCAACCCTAACAATCAACCCGTAAATTCGACCGTAAACTCAAACTAAAAACACCACTCGTAAAAACGACATAAAAGTCGACCCCATAAAATATGAGCCATAATCATGACCCCTAAAGTCGTCGTGTAAACTTGACTAACATATTCGACCCGTTAAACACGATTCATAAACGGGATTGGTAATATCAGCTCGAAAAGTCAAAATGAAACTCAACCAATAAACTAGATCTGTAAACATGACCAGTAAACTTGTCCCATAAACTTGAATCGTAAAGTCAGCCCAAGAACTCGACCTACAAACTTGGTCTATAAACAAATCCCGTAAAGTCAATCATAAATTTGTCCTGTAAACATGACCCTAACAATCGATCCGTAAATTGGACCGTAAACTCGAACTGAAAACATGACCCGTAAAATTGACATAAAATTTGACCACGTAACATATTAGCCACAATCACGACCTGTAAACTCAACCCATAAACTGGACTAACATAGGCCACCTATAAAATACAATTGATAAATCCTATCTGTCAACTCGGCTCGAAAATTCAAAACGGAACTCAACCAATAAACTAGAGCCACAAACACAACTAGTAACTCGGTCCAAAAACCCGACCCTTAAACTCGACCCGAAATCTTGACCTGTAAACTCGGCCCAAAAAGGTGACTTGTAAACTCGGCCCGTCAACCCGTCGAATAAACTTGATCGCAAAGTTTTCCTGTAAACACGACCACAACAATCGACCCGTAAATTTGACCGTAAACTCAAACTGAGAACACTACCCGAAAGAGCGACATAAAATTTGACCCCGTAAAATATGAGTCACAATCACGACCCATAAACTCGAGCCGTAAACTTAACTAACCTATTTGACCCGTTAAACATGATTCGAAAACGGGATTGGTAAACTCCGCTCTAAAAGTCAAAACAAAACTCAACCAATAAACTAGACCTGTAAACATAACCAATAAACTCGTCCCATAAACCTGAACAGTAAACTCAGCCCGAGAACTCAACCCATAAACTCGTTCTGTAAACCTATCCAATAAAGTCGATTGTAAACTTGTCACGTAAAGAAGTCCCGAACAATCAACCTGTAAATTCGACCGTAAACTAGAACCAAAAACACGACCCGCAATATCGACATAACTTTTGACCATGTAAGATACGAACCACAATCTCGACCCGTAAATTCGACCAGTAAACTGTACTAACTTATTCGACCTATAAAACATGATTCATAAACCCAATCTGTAAACTCGGTTTGAAAAGTCGAAACGAAACTCAACCAGTAAACTAGAGTCGTAAACATGACCAATAACTATGCTTATAGACCTGACCCTTAAACTTGGCCCGAAAACTTGACCCGTAAAGTAAGCCCATAAACTCGACCCGTAAAATCGGCCTAAAAAGACAACCCGTAAATTTGGCCCGTCAAGTAATCCAATAAACTAGATCGCAAAGTTGTCCCTGACCATAACATTTGACCCGTAAATTCGACCATAAACTCAAACCGAGAACACGACCCGAAAGATCGACACAAAATTTGACCCGTAAAATATGAGCCACAATCACAACCCATGAACCCAAGCCGTAAACTTGACTAACCTATTTGACCTGTTAAACACGATTCGTAAACGAGATTGGTAAACTCAGCTCTAAAAGTCAAAACAAAACTCAACCAATAAACTAGACCCGTAAACATAACCAGTAAACTCATCCCACAAACCTGAACTGTAAACTCAGCCCGAGAACTCAACCCATAAACCCGCTCTGTAAACCTATCCAATTAAGTCGATCGTAAACTTGTCTCGTAAAGAAGACCTGAACAATCAACCTGTAAATTCGACTATAAACTCAAACCAAAAACATGACCCACAAAATCGCAATAAAATTCGACCCTGTAAGATACGGACCACAATCACGACCCGTAAATTGTACTAACTTAAACGACCTATAAAACACAATTCTTAAACTCGACTTGAAAAGTTGAAACGAAACTCAACTAGTAAACTAGAGTCATAAACACGACCATTATTTAGGCCTATAAACCTGACCTTTAAACTTGGCCCGAAAACTTGACCCGTAAACTAAGCCTATAAACTCGACCCGTAAACTCAGTACAAAAAGGCAACTTGTAAACTTGGCTCGTCAAGCTATCGAATAAACTCGATCGCAAAGTTGTCCCGTAAACACGACCACAACAATTGACCTGTAAATTCGATCGTAAACTCAAGTCGAGAACACGACACATAAGATCGACATAAAATTCTATCCATTAAAATATGAACCACAATCACCACCTATAAACTTGACTAACTTATTCAACCCGTAAAACATGTCGAAACGAAACTCAACCTATAAACTAGACCCGTAAAAAGGACCAATAAACTCGACTTGAAAACATGATCCGTAAACTCAACCCGTTAACCTGGTCCGTAAACCTATCCAATAAAGTAGATCATAAATTTGTCTCATAAATATAACCCCTACAATTGACTTGTAAATTCAACCGTAAAGTCAAACAGAAAACACAACTCGTAAAATAAACTTATAAAGTTGACCTTATATAATCGATCTTTAAACTCAAACTGTACATTCAATCTGTAAACTCAACAAGCAAATTTGACCTATAAAACACAACCCGTAATCTTGATTTGTAAACCTAACTCCTAAATTCGATCCGTAAACTAGATCTATAAACTAGACCACTAAACTCAACCTGTACACTTGATCTGTAAACTCAGCCTGAAAACTCGAACTGAAAAATCCACCCGTAAATCGACATAAAAGTCGACTCTGTAAAATATTAGCCATAATTATGAAACATAAACTCGTCGCGTAAACTTAACTAACCTATACGACCCGTAAAACATGATTCGTAAACTTGGCTTCAAAAGTCAAAACAAAATTCAACTAGTAAACTAGACCCATAAACAGGACCACAAACTCGTCCCATAATACTGAACCGTAAAATTGGCCTGAGAACTCGACCCATAAACTCGGTCCATAAACCTATCCAATAAAGTTGTCGTAAAATTGTCTCGTAAAGATGACCCCAACAATCAAACCATAAACTCGAACCAAAAACATGACTTGCAAAATCAACATAAATTCGACCCCGTAAGATACGAACCACAATCACGAACCATAAATTTGACTCGTAAATAGGACTAACTTAGTCGACTTGTAAAACACGATTAATAAACTCGATTCGTAAACTCGGCTCGAAAAGTCGAAATGAAACTCAAATAGTAAAGTAGAGCCATAAACACGACTAATAACTCAAACAGTAAACCAAAGCCATAAACAGTAAACTAGAGCCATAAACATGACCCCTACAATTGACTTGTAAATTCAACCCTAAAGTCACACAGAAAACACGACTCGTAAAATTAACTTAAAAATTTTGACCCTGTATAATCGATCGTTAAACTCGACCTATAAATTTGATGTGTTAACTCCACCATCAAATTTGACCTAGAAAACACGACCCGTAATCTTGATTTGTAACCTAACTTGTAAACTCGACCTGTAAACTAGAACTGTAAACTAGACCAGTAAAGTCAGCCCGTACACATGATCCTTAAACTCAACCAGAAAACTCGACTCGTAAACTTGGTCGGTCAACCTATCCCATAAACGCGACCCATAAACATAACACGTACAATCGATTTATAAATTTGACCATAAATTCAAACCGAAAACAACACCCGTAAAATAGACATAAAAGTCGACCCTGTAAAATATAAGCCTTAATCATGACCCCTAAAGTCTTCGTGTAAACTTGACTAACCTATTTGACCTGTTACACACAATTTGTAAACGGGATTGGTAGTCTTAGCTTGAAAAGATAAAAAAAAAACTCAACCAATAAACTGCACTAAACATGAACAGTAAACTCGTCCCATAAACCTAAACTGTAAACTCAGCCCAAGAACTCCACCTTTAAGATCGTTCTGTAAACCTATCCAATAAAGTCGATCGTAAACTTGTCCCGTAAACATACTGCAACAATCGACCCATAAATGCGTTCGTAAACTCGAACCGAAAACAAGACGCATAAAATTATCATAAAATTGGACCATGCAACATATGAGCCATAATCACGACTCGTAAACCCGACTAACTTAGGCCACCTGTAAAACATGATTCGTAAACCCAATCCATAAACTCGGCTTGAAAAGTCGAAACGAAACTCAACCAGTAAACTAGAGTCATAAACAAAACTAGTAACTCGCCCCATAGACCTGACCCATTAACTTAGCCTAAAACTCGACCCTTAAACTAAGCCAATAAACTCGACCAACAAACTAGGCCCAAAAAGGAAACCATAAATTCGACCCGTAAACGTATCAATTAAACTTGATTGCAAATTTGTCCCGTAAACACGACCCCAACAATCACCCCGTAAATTCGACCATAAACTCAAACAAAAACACAACCCGTAAAATTGACATAAAATTCGACCCCGTAAGATACGAAACACAATTGCGACCCATAAACTGGACTAATTTAATCGACCTGTAAAACACGATTCATAAACCCAATCTGTAAACTCGCCTCGAAAAGTTGAAACGAAACTCAAAGAGTAAACTAGAGTTGAAAACACAACCAGTAACTCAACCCATAAACTTGACCATTAAACTCGGCCTAAAAACTTAACCCATAAATTGAGCCTGTAAAGTTGACACCTAAACTCGGCTCTAAAAGCCAACCAGTAAACTTGACTCGTAAACCTATTGAATAAACTCGATCGCAAACTATTCCCGTAAACACGTACCGTACTATCGATCAATAAATTTGACCGTAAACTCAAACCGAAAATACGACCTGTAAGATCGACAAAGAATTCGACCCCGTAAAATATGAGCCACAATTACGACCCGTAAACTTGACTAACCTATTTGACTCGTAAACACGATTCGTAAACCCGATGCGTAAACACAACTCAAAAATTTGAAACGAAACTCAACTTACAAACTAGACCCGTAAAAAGGAACAATAAACTAGGCCTAAAAGCCTGACACATAAACTTGACCCGTAAACCTGGTCCGTAAACCTATCCAATAAAGTAGATAGTAAACTTGTCTCGTAAACATGACCCCTACAATCGACCTGTACAGTCATCCGTAAAGTCAAACAGAGAAGATGACTCGTAAAATTAAGTTAAAAATTTAACCTTGTATAATACGACCCTAATCATGATTTGTAAACTCAATCTTTAAACTCGACCTGTAAATTCGATCTATAAACTCAGCTCGAAAAGTCAAAACGAAACACAACCAATAAATCAGCCCATAAACCTGACCCTTAAACTCGGCTCGAAAACTCGATCTGTAAACTAATCCTGTAAACTCGACCCGTCAACTCGGCCAAAAAGGCGACCCTTAAACTCGGCCCGAAAACCTATCGAGTAAACTCGATCGCAAATTTGTCCCATAAACATGACCCCAATAATCAACCTGTAAATTCGACTGTAAACTCAAATCGAGCACACGACCTATAAAATCACCATAAAATTTAACCTCGTAAAATATGAGCTACAATCACAACTCGAAAAACCGAGTTGTAAAATTGACTAACCTATTTAACCTTTAAAACACGATTGGTAAATCCAATGCGTAAACTGGGATCGAAAACTTAAAACAAATCTCAACTACTAAACTAGACCTGTAAAAAAAGACCCGTAAATTCGGCCCATACACCTTACCCATAAACTCGACTTTAAAACTTGACTCGTAAACTTGGTCCATAAACCTATCCCATAAATTTGACCTAGAAACACAACACGTACAATCGACCAGTAAAATCGACTATAAACTCGAACTGAAAACACCACTCGTAAAACGACATAAAAGTCCACTCCGTAAAATATCATCCATAATCATGACCTATAAACTCATTGTGTAAAGTTGACTAACCTATTCGACCCGTAAAACATGATTGGTAAACTCGACACAAAAAGTCAAAACAAAATTCAACCAGTAAACTAGACTCGTAAACAAGACAAATAAACTCGTCGCATAAAACTGAACCGTAAAGTCTGCCTGAGAACTTAACCTAAAAACTCGGCCCGTAAACCTATCCAATAAAGTCGATCGTAGACTTGTCTTGTAAAGATTACTTTAACAATCAACCTCTAAACTCAAACAAAAACACGACCCGCAAAATCGACATAAAATTCGACCACGTAAGATATGAACAACAATCACGACCCGTAAACTCGACCCGTAAACTGGACTAACTTAGTCGACTTGTAAAACACGATGCATAAACCCAATCCTTAAACTGGGCTCGAAACGTCAAAACGAAACTCAAACAGTAAACTAGAGTTATAAACATGACTAGTAACTCAACCCATAAATCTGACCCTTAAACTCGATCTAAAAACATAACCCGTACAATGAGCATGTAAAGTGTATCCCTAAACTCGGCCCAAAAAGTCGACCCGTAAACCTACTGTAAACACTTGATCACAAACTTTTCCCGCAAACTCATATCGTACAATTGACCCGTAAATTTGACCCGTAAATTTGACCATAAACTCCAACCGAAAACACGACCCGTAAGATCGACATAAAATTCGACCCCGTAAAATATGAGCCACAATCACGACCCGTAAACTTGATTAACTTATTCGACCCGTAAAACTCGATTAGTAAACCCGATGCGTAAACTCAGTTCAAAAATTCGAAACGAAACGCAACCTATAAACTAGACCCGTAAACAGGAACAATAAACTCGACCTGAAAAATAGATCCGTAAACTCGACCCGTAAACCTGGTCCGTCAATCTATCCAATAAAGTAGATCGTAAACTTGTCACGTAAACATGACCCGAACAATCGACCTGTAAATTCAACAGTAAATTCAAACAAAAAACACGACTCGTGAGATTAAGTTAAAAATTTGACCTTATATAATACGACCCTAATCATGACCCACAAACTCGATCTTTAAACTCGACCTGTAAACTAGATCTGTAAACTAGATCAATAAACTCGACCCATACACTCTATCTGTAAACTCAACCTGAAAACTCGACTCGTAAACTCGTTTTGTAAGCCTATCCCATAAACGCGACCCATAAACACAACACGTACAATCCACTCGTAAATCCGATAACACCACCCGTAAATTGTTAGGTGCTACCTACTAGTTCCTTGCTGTAGCTACTAGCTGCTAGCTGTTAGCTCTAGCTGCTAGCTACTAGCTACTAGCTGCTAGTTACTAGCATCTAGCTATTAGTTGCTAGCAACTAGTTATTAACTACTAGTTGTTAGTTGTTAGTTACTAGTTTCTACGTGCTAGTTACTAGTTGCTAGCTATTAACTTTTAGCTACTAGTTGTCAGCTACTAGTTGCTAGCTACTAGCTACCAATTCTAGCTACTAGCTACTATCTACTATTTGCTAGCTACTAGTTGCTAGCTATTAGCATCTAGCTTTAGCTACTACTACTAACTCTAGCTACTAGCTTCCAGTTGTTTGCTATTAGCATTTAGCTATACCTACTAGCCCCTAGCTACTAGCTACTAGGTTCTAGCTATTAGCTCTAACTACTAGGTCTAGCTAGTAGCAGCTAGTTACTAGTTGCTAGCAACTAGCTACTAATTGCAAGCAACTAGCAGCTAGCGCTAACTACTAGCTACTAGCTTCTAGCTCTAGTTACTAGTTAATACCTACTACTTACTACGTACTTGCTATTCGATACTAGCTACTAGCTATTAGCTTCTAGTTACTAGGTTCTAACTACTCGCTGCTAACTATGGGTTACTAGTTACTTGCTACTAGCTACAAGGTACTAGTTTTAGCTACTAGCTATTAGTTACTAGCTACTAACTGCTAGCTACTAGTTCCTAACTACTAGTTAATAACTCCTATCTACTAGCTACTAGGTCTAGCTACACGCTACTAGCTGCTAGCTGCTAGCTACTAGCTACTAGCTACTAGTTCCTAGCTACTAGCTACTAGTTCCTAGCTATTAGCTACTAGCTATAGCTGCTAGCTAGTAGCTACTAGTTGCTAGCTCTAGCTATTAACTACTAGCTACTATCTGCTAGCTATTAGTTGCAAGCTACTAGCTACTGGCTATTGGCTTCTACGTACTATCTACTTACTACTAGCTACTAGCTCTAGCTATTAGCTACTGGCTACTAGCTTCTACGTACTATCTACTTGCTGCTAGCTACTAGCTCTTGCTATTAGCTACAAGCAACTTGCTACTTGCTAGGTACTAGTTGCTAGCTACTAGTTCCTAGCTTTAGCTACTACCTACTAGCTCTGGCTACTAGTTACTTGCTAGTAGCTACTAGTTACTTGCTAGTAGCTATTAGCTACTAGTTGCTAGCTACTAGCTGCTAGTTTTATCTACTAACTACTAGTTACTAGCTGCTACCTCTAGCTGCTAGCTACTAGTTATTAACTACTAGGACCTAGTTACTAGCTTATAGCTACTTACTACTACCTCTAACTACTAGTAACTAGTTGCTACCTATTAGTTCCTAACTACTAGCTACTAGTTGCATCAACTACCTATTAGCTGTTAGCTACTAGCTACCAACTGCTAGCTTCTTTGCTAGCTACTAGCTTTACCTACTAGCTACTAGCTGCTAGCTACTAGTTGTTAGCTTTTAGCTACTACCTGCTAGCTACTAGCTACTAGCTACTTGCTACTAGCTACCTGCTACTTGTTACTAGCTACTAGTTCTAACTACTAGCTACTACCTACTGGCTACTAGGTTCTAGCTCTAGCTACAAGCTACTAGTTGTTAGGTACTAGTTATTAGCTACTAGTTACTAGTTACTTACTGTTAGTTCTAGCTACTAGTTGCTAGCTCTAGCTACTAGTTACTTGTTGGTAGCTCTAGCGGCTAGATATTAGCTATTAGCTACTAGCTACTAGATGCTAGCTACTAGCTAATAGCTATTATCTACTACTTATTAGTTACTAGCTACTTACTATTAGCTTTTAGCTACTACCTACTAGCTCTAGCTACTAGTTTCTAGCTAATAAACTATATCTAACTACTAGCTACTAGATTTAGCTACTAACTACTAGAATTAGCTACTAGCTCTAGCTTCTAGCTGCTAGCTACTAGTTTCTAGCTGCTAGCTACTAGTTTTTCGCTGCTAGCTACTAGTTTCTAGCTGCTAGCTGCTACATACTTGCTCTAACTAGTAGCTGCTAGCTACTAGTTTCTAGTTGCTAGCTACTAAGTACTAGCTGCTAGTTACTAGCTATTAGCTGCTAGCTACTAGCTACTAGCTGCTAGCTGCTAGGTACTAGCTACTAGTTGCTAGCTACTAGTTATTAGCTATAGTTACTAGCTGCTTTAAACTACCTACTAGCTACTAGCTATTAGTTGCAAACTACTTAATGTTAGCTCTAGCTACTAGCTACTAGTTACTAGTTACTAGTTACTAGTTACTAGCTACTAGCTACTAGCTGCTAGCAACCAGTTCCTACCTACTAGATTCTAGTTACAAGTTGATAACTGCTAGCTACAAGGTAGCTTTATTTACTAGCTCTATCTACAAGCTACTAGATGTTAACTACTAGTTAGTAGCTACTAAGCTCTACCTACTAGCTACTAGCTGCTAGCTACTAGTTGCTAGCTACTAGTTGCTAGCAACTACCTACAAGTTGTAACTACTAGCTACTAGTTACTAGTTCCTAGCTACTTGTTCCCAATTACTAGTTCTTAGCTACTAGTTCCTAGCTAATAGCTACTAGTTGCTAGATACTAGGTTCTTGCTACTAGTTGCTAGCTACTAGCTGCTTGCTACTATCTACTAACTGCTTGCTACTAGCTACTTGCTGCTAGCTACTTGCTGCTAGCTGCTAGCTACTGACTCTTCACTACTAGCTACTAGCTACTAGGTCTACCTACCTCTAGTACTTACTAACTACTAGTTACTAACTGCTAAGTATTAGCTAAGAGTTCTTAGCTACTAGCTTTAGAATCTAGCTACTAGCTTGTAGCAACTTGTTGTTACCTACTAGTTGCTAGCTACTAGCTACTAGCTGCTAGCTGCTACCTACTAGTTGCTAGATACTAACTGTTGGCTACTAGTAGCTAGCTACTAGCTGCTGGCTACTAGTTGCTGGCTACTAGCAGCTAGCTACTAGTTGCTGGCTACTAGCTGCTAGCTACTAGCTACAAGCTTTTAACTACTAGTTGCTAGCTACTAGATGCTAGCTCTAGCTACTTGCTACTAACCCTAGCTATTGGCTACTGGGTACTAGTTCCTAACTACTAGTTGCTAGTTATTAGGTGCTTGCTACTAGCTGCTAGCTTCTAACTTCTAACTAATAGCAACTATCTCTAGCTACTACCTACTAGCCATTAGTTACTAGCTATTAGTTGCTAGTTACTAGCTTTTAGCTCTAACTACTATATATTAGCTGCTAGCTACTAGATATTAGTTGTTAGCTATTAACTCTATCTACTAGCTAATAGATGCTAGCTACTAGTGGCTAGCTACTAGTTGGTAGCTACTAGCTCTAGCTACTGGTTGCTAGCTACTAGCTATTGGCTACTAGATACTAGTTACGAGTTATTGGCTACTAGCTCCAGAATCCAGCTACTAGCTAGTAGCTACTTGTTGCTAGCTCAGTTGTTAGTTATTAGCTACTAGTTCGTTGCTACTAGCTGTTAGATACTAGTTGCTAGCTATTAGATCATAGCTCCTAACTATTAGCTACTAGCTTTATTAGTTACTAGCTATTAGCTACCAGCTACCAGCTACTAGCACTAGCTACTAGCTACTAGCTACTAGCTACTAGCTACCAGCTACTAGCTACCAGCTACAAGCTACTACCTACTAACTACGAGCTACTAGCTACTAGCTACGAGCTATTACCTACTAACTACGAGCTACTAGCTACTATCAACTAGTTATATCCACTAGCTACTACCTACTAGCTAGTAGCTAGTAGATAGAGCTACTAGCTAGTACCTAGTAGATAAAGCTACTAGCTAGTACCTAGTAGCTCATAAGTGGAGTTATTAGCTCATAAGTGGAGCTATTAGCTACTAGCTTTAACTACTAGCTACTAGCTCTAGCTTCTCGCTACTAGTTCTAGCTTCTAGCTCAACTCTACCTACTAGCTAGTAGTTACTAACTACTAGCTACTATTTGTAGTTACTAACTATTAGGTACTGACTACTAGTTATTAGCTACTAGCCACTAGCTATATCTAGCTTCTAGCTCTAGCTACTAGTTATAGCTTCTAGCTACTAGCTACTAGCTACTAGCTTCTAGCTCAACTTTACCTATTAACTAGTAGTTACTAACTACTAAGTACTATTTGTAGTTACTAGCTATTAGGTATTGATTACTAGCTTCTAGCTACTAGCTCTAGCTACTAGTTGTAGCTACTAGGTAAAAACTACTAACTACTCGCTCTAGCTACTAGTTCTAGCTACTAGGTAAAAGCTCTAGCTATTATCTACTAGTTATAGCTACTAGCTCTACCTCTAGTTACTAGCTATTAGCTTTGTCTATTAGCTTTGTCTATTACCTTTATCTATTAGCTCTATATATTAGCTCTAACTTTAGCTACTAGCTACTAATTCTTAGTTACTAGTTCTAGCTACTAACTTTAACTTTAGCTAGTAACTTTAGCTCTAGCTAGAGTTACTAGCTCTAACTCTAGCTTTAGGTACTAACTACTAGTTCTAGTTACTAACTACTATCTACCAGCAACTAGATACTAGCTTTAACTTCTAGAAGTGATTAATTATTGTGATACATGTATAACATACAATGTTCCAAATTAGAAATTAAAAGATATTACTCATAATAAAATGTGGCAAATGCTTTTTTTTTTTTATTGTTATTCCTGTAGTTCTAATAGGAATTTCTTATGTCTACGGTGGAATCAAAATTTTATTCAATTCACATATCAATGTAATCAAAGAATATGAAGAGAAGTAAGTACGATAAATTGTAGTGAAATTTTGTTATGAGTATTAATATCATTTTCATTTATTAGTTATTTGTAACATGCACCGGTGTAATCAAGGATAAAAAGTTGATTAGCAGTACGGAACACGAGTTGGGATTTTTGGTTTGCTCTTTTAGGACGAGTCCATTTCGTCTCATTTTGTGACCCATTTTATGAGTGGATATGTGGTGGTTTCATATTTGGTCCTATCTTATTGTATTCTCCGAAGAAGTGTTTATTATGACAGCAAAGAAACAGAGAAAAAGTAGCAGTTTTGCACTCTTACCAAGTGATGGAAAGGAAACAAAAGCTGAGTACACTTACAATTATTCTCTTTTTTGTCTCTAATACATTGTTCAAAGGACCAAGACCTTACACATTCGACATTCGTAGTTGAATATACTCCTATTAAACAAATTCAAATACATCATAATTCTCACCGCCATTGCTAAAGGGCATCTTTGCTTAGAAATGCAGAAGACATCTCAGTGATTTCCCTGTGATCAAAAGATCAAAGGCTTTGTCTATCTCCTCAATGGGTAGCTCGTGAGTGATGAAATTATCCAACTTTACCACCTAAAATGATTACCCAATACCATAACAAACAAATATTAGTCCATGCATGATTTTATTAACTCTGAAACCATTTTCAATAATTTATTTTAAGACTAACTCAGTTTCACAGCTGGTTTAGAAGTTAAGATTTTAACTCATTTATATACTATAAACTTGTTTTATTTCGGTGTAATATAAGATCTCAACAAAGTTAATACTATTTGTTCATCCAAATTCAATGCATAATTTCATTGATTTGTAAAAGGAAATTGAAAGTAGTGATGATCCTTACTCCATTTCCACACTGTGTGGCAAAATGAGGCAACTGACTTTTCCCTTTGAAACCTCCAAATACCGATCCTACGATACTTCGGCCATTAAAGAGCTCCATCGGGTGGATAGGAAGCAAGTTTGGTGATGCATGAATTCCCAAGATCACAGTCAATCCCCAACCCTGTGGCACGAAATTTGGAACTGTAAGGTAATGGCTTTAAATAGTAAAATCTTGTGTAATGAATCTGAAATTGATCCATGCTTCCAAATAAAGGATAAGTTTATGAAAACCTATAACAATGATACTAGAACCATAAATAAATGTTTGAAAAAATAGCTTGAACATAGCCATATACCGCATGAGCAGCCAAAAATGCATCTCTTAGAACATTCCCGTTTCCAGTACATTCAAAACTGTAGTCTACACCTCCATCAGTCATTTTTCTTATTATCTGCAAAAAAAAAAAAAAATAGTTACTGTTTCTTTGGAGAAAATGCATGAGTATCATAATTTACTTTTTGTGAGATGAGGATGAGAGAAAATGCCAACCTCGTATAATGGCTTCTCTTCATCCTTTGGGTTTATGAAATCAGTGACTCCCATCGCTTTGGCTTTGAGCACAAAGAAAATACAGTATATTATACAGAAAGGGGAAAACAGAGGAAGATTAACATTTCAAATAAAACTTTGAAAGGTCTTTTTGATGAAGTTAGATACCTTTGATGAATTTATCAGGGTTGATATCGACACCTATTATTCTGGAAGCACCTCTGGCTCGTGCCCCTTCTGCAACCTAGATTGAATCCAATTTAAAACCAACATCTTCCTTAGATTTTTTTTCTGTTTCATATATTACTACGGCTTAAACCTAATTAATCAGAAGAGAACAAAGATAACCTAAATTACAACATTACATGTTTTTTTTATGATTCTTACTACTTTAGCCATCACTTCTAATATAGGAGAAATAAATTTAGTGGTTCGATCGAAGATATCATATGTATGAAAAAAAGGAAGAAGAAAGTGAGTCTTATTCCAAGTTTAAGCAAATTATTAAAAGTAATTTCAGCTTTAAGCAAATTATAGTGAAAGCAAAGATGTTGGAAGAAGAAGAAAAACTTACTGCTAACCCAACAGCTCCAAGACCAAAAACAGCCACGGATGAACCAGAATGCACATTAGCAGTATTCCAAGCAGCTCCAACACCTACATTTTCATTCCATAATTAGTTAATAACAATAAAAACCCATTTTAAAGTTTTCTTTTATTGAGAGAACAGAAATAAGATAGACAAAAATGAAAATATTATACGGAAGACCATCATATAATATTATTCCTCTTTCATCGTACAACATGAATTCTTTACCAAGTGGTGCGGTAAAGGTGAATCTAGTTAAATTGGTTAAGGATGAATCTAGTTAAATTCAATTAAAAAGATTTTATCGAAAAGTGTGTTTTGTTGTGCTCAAAAATAACAATACAAGTTAGTGACAATTATTGTTCTAGAGAAGATATCAACGTGAAAGAAACTTGCATTAAAAGGAAAATAATTAGGATTTTAAGTATGAATTTGATTTCACATCAGAGAGAAGAAGATATCAATGTGAAAGAAACTTGCATTAAAAGGAAAATAATTAGAATTTTAAATATGAGTTTGATTTCACATTAGAGAAAGAGAAAAGATATCAATGCGAAAAAAATTTGCATTAAAAGGAAAATAATTAGGATTTTAAGTATGAGTTTGATTTCACATTAGAGAGAAAAAAAAATATCCCGAACAATATATAAAAAGGAAGACCCATACACTTATTTTAAAGTTTTTGATTAAAAGTAAAATCTTAACTTTCTTATACTAAATATCAAATCATATCTTTTATATATATATATATATATATATATATATATATATATATATTATATATATTTTTTATATATATATATATATATATATATATATATATATATATTAAATTTATTGATGTCAAATTTCCACAAGTAAGCAGAAGTTGATAGAAAATTCATATTTAGGTGGGTTGAAAAGATAAAAAATAACTATAGATTAAACTAAAATATAAGTTGTTTTTGAAAAAATTAATTTATAGATGATAATTTTTAAATTTGATAAATTAATTATCAAATATAAAATTACGTAAAAATATAATTACCCACTTTTATTATATATATATATATATATATATATATATATATATATATTATTAAAAAATATATTTTTATGTAAGTATAATTTTAGATTTTTTAAAAATAATTAGGTTCTTATTAAACATTTCATTATTTTTATTTATTTGAAATTATATATTTTTTATTTGAAAAATCCATTTTATTTAATGTAACTGATCTAATTAATAATTAAATTTATATTTGTTTTTAAGAAAAATATTTTTTGTTAATTTTCAATTTAAACTACTATTACATTAGTTTTTTTTTCAATTTTTATTAAAGATAGTTTTCTCATGACAGAGTATAATAAAATATTAATTACTCCAATTTTTAACGTTATATGTTTTTTTTTAATTTTAATTATATATAAAAATAAAAAAAACAATAAAATACCCAATAGAAGTAATGTGATGGTAAAATAAATATTTAATATCATTTTTAATCATAAATTTATATTAACTCAAATTAATGAATAAAAATAAGAATAATTAATTAATTAAAATATAAAAAATAGTACAAGTAAATTAATAAATTATATAAACTAATAAATAAATTAGTAAGCAACTTATTGATAATTAAAATTAATATTATTTGTTGTTGTGTTACTTTCTACTTATTTCAAACCATCAATTTAAGGATGAAAAAAATATTCATATTTGTGATATTCACGCTAAATGGGTATCCATGGATAGAGAGAGTAACAGATATACAAATATGAATTAGTAACATCATCTTACTTATTCTCTAATTTTCTTCAATAATTTATTTTTAATTTTTATAAATAAATATGTGTGTCTCCAACTAAACATTAAATGTTTTTCCACAATTCACACGTCACTTCTCCCAACCCGAGCCCACGCATTATGACATTAAAATCTACTCAGCTACCCATCAATGTGATTCCCAATGCTTCTATTCTCATTCTCATTACTCCAAATTTCTACGCCACTTTACATGTCAACCACACAAACTATCATTATCTCCCATGGAAATCACACTTTAATGTTCTTCTATCTTAATGATAGAAATAGACTCAATTCCTATAAGAATAAAACTGGTTAAAATGAAATAAAATCTTAAAATTTATTGTTCAAGTTAATATTCATCAAAATTGTAATTTTATTTAGAGTATTTTTTTTTTCTTTGGCCAGGTAGATTCTTTAAAAACTTATGAAAGGATATCTACATGCTATTTTAGGAGTGTCAATTACAAATTTGTTACATGTAAGTTTGATTCTGGTTAGAAATTCTATTTGTTGGAGCGTGAAACTAAGTCAGAGCATCATTTTATTTATGATTGTTTTATATAAGGATTAAAACATCTTTTTAAGTGTTTTCTTTAATTTTATTTTATTCTTTGTTGATAAAAAAAAAAAAAACTTCTTTTTGTCTTTGAACTTTTACATAAAGATTGTTTGCATTTCTATGTTCTTGGACGTGTCTCTTTGATTGGGAAAGATAAATCTTTCCTAATTTATGATCATAGTAGTATCTTTAGTTTGATTATCATTGTTTTCTATGGACAGATTTGAGTTTCCTGTGTGAATCAAACATTGTTGGGGTTTTGTTGGAGTAGATTGATTTCTAAGTGAGGGAAACTATCTTCGTTAAGTATTGTAATTAAGTTAGAATTTGATGTTTATATTCATGTAAGTATCATATTTACGTGCTGGAGCATGTGATTCACGAACTAGAGGAAGATATTCTTGAGAACAAATTTTTTTATTAGAATATTGTAAATATATTAGAAATCTTTTAAGTGCATAGATATTGAGTTTGGTTAAATTACCAAAATGACATGATTAATTTTAGAAATTATATATAAAAGTTGAAAGTGCCATAAGCACAAAAAAAACTCATTTTCTCAATGATTTGGCCTTTTGCCTCCTTTTTCCTGGGCAAGTTGGCAAAACAAGTATCCTTTTATAGATATTTGTACATATTTAGTGAGAAAATGACGTGTGGATGCCATGATTTCAGGAAAGAAAGTGAAAGAAAAGGTAAAGTCTGACATCATTTTTAAAGTTCACTATTTAAAAAATAAAATAAATTATATATAAAATGACATGAATATTCAAAAATAAAAATATGATTAAAGATAATTTATATAAATATATATATATATATATATATATATATATATATATATATATATATATATATTATTCGTATGTCTTTTAAGAGTTTTACCTTCGATCGGAAATTATATTTTTTGTTATTTAGGGTCAATTTTTTTTTTCTATTTTTCATCAACCAAGCAAACTTGAGCAAAACAATATTATTAACATTTTTTTAAGATAATATTTTTTAAGTACGAATTTATTATTGATTAAACTTTTAGGAATTACAATAAGTCTTTCTTTTGATTTTCTGAATTAAATAAATTTAACCAGTTGCAACAAAATATTGAAAAAGCACAAGGTCAGAAACACAACATGAAATGTAAGAATGAATAATGTTTTCATTTTATAAAATTTCAAAACCTTTTTAGTCAAACATTCCAAAATGAATGTTTACATTTTATAAAATTCGAAAACCTTTTTAGTCAAGTATTCCAAAATGAATATTTTCATCTTACAAAATTCCAAAACGTTTTTAGTCAAATACTACTCTTCAACTTGAATAAAGAAGAAAAGGAAAGAAAAGTCGTCAAGACCTGGTAAAAGTTTTTTTGCTGTGGAAAGTTATGATATATATTGGTCAAGTAATCATGTCGTAGATTATATATTATTTAGCAAAATTTTCAAACCATGTTTGTTTTTAATGTTATCCTAACCAAAACATTTTTAAAGGGAAAGATAATAATCATGTACAACTTTTAAATAGAGGAATATAGACCGCGACGAACACAAAAATAGTACTAAAATTGTTATCATAATGCATCATTCAACGAAGAAAATTGACAGGGCAGCGAGCACATGAAGTGAACAATCATAAACAAATTAAAAAAATAAAAAGAAAAACTCAAACAGCACGGAACGTGATGAAAATTGAAAAACGAAATCACAAATGTACAACCAAACAAACAAAACCTTATACGCAATGCTAGATGTCAGATTCATAATGTTTTTTTTACTTTTTTATATACTTATATTTCATAAATACTCTTTCAAAACTCCAAAAAATAAACATATATAGATAAATAAAATTAAAAACTAAGAAGAATGTAAGAAATAATATTAAAGAAAAGACGGAGATGAAAAAACAGTTATATGTGGTTAGTTAAAAGGTAAAAAGTATGTGGGTTTGTTTGACTAACCAGTGGAGACGCCACAGCTGAGCAAGGTGAGGTTTTTGGTGGTGAGAGTGTGATCGGAGTGACGGAACTTGACGACGCAGGCGGAATCCACCACCGTGTACTCGGAGAATGTGGAAGTGTTCAAGAAATGGAAGATGGGTTTTCCATCAACGGTCGAGAATCTGCTTCTGCCATCTCCTTCCATCACCTTCTTCATCGGGTTCACCCCATACCTCTCACACATGTTGCTCTTCTCACACTTGCAATAACAACACTCTCCACACTCACCATTGAATATTGGCACCACTGTGTCCCCTTCTTCCACCTCACTCACCCCTTCCCCCACACTCTCCACAATCCTACACAAATCCAATCAACATCTTCAATTTTCGATGCAAGTCTGTGTTTTCAATCAAAAATACATTATTTCATACACATAATTAAATTAAAAAAAAATCATTGATTAATCTCTCAACGGATGCGTGATGACCCAAAATTCTTTTAAATATTCAACAATTCATTATTTTGTCTGAAAAAGCATCTGGGTAGGACACATCAATGATCAACCAAAAATATAATTAAAAACAAAAAAAAAAAAAAGTTTGTCTTGTCTTACCCGGATGCTTCGTGGCCTAAGATACGAGGGTAAGCGCGCTGAGACTCGTTCTTTGGTAAATCACGACAACAACAGCAAAGAAAAGGCAAAGCAAAACAAAACAAAAAACATGAGACAAACAACTTATTTTATGGTTGTAATGAATCATAGGAAGAGAAATTAATGCATAGATTAAGCTGTTCTTACCTCGCCTCGCCATGCGCTGAGATCGGTGTGGCAAATGGAGGTGTAGAGGATTTTGACTCGAACCTCGAATTTCTGTGGAGGATGAACAAGAATTTCCTCCACCACGAAGGGTTCTCCGGGACCATAAGCCACCGCAGCTAGAAAATAAGAACACACCCATATGAATGAAAATTGAATATGACGATGAAAAATTAAGATGAATGAAGTGGTTAGTGTGAGATATATAGCATGTGGGTTGGTATAAACCTTTGCAAGTGATGATCTTTCCCTTGGTGTCCCTCGGTGGCTTTGAGTTCAACGAACCGTTCTCATTTGCCATTTCTGAATATGTCATGTTGCTCTCTGCAAATTTCTGTCTCTCTGGTGGTTTTGTGGAAGTGGGGAGAAAGAAGATGAAGCTAGAAAGAAAAATTATGAGTACGATGAAACGGTCCCTCTGGGAAAGACCATTTATGGGGATGTCTATCTTTTTTAAATAATTTACCGGTCTTTTGAAATTTATGCAAAATCAATTTCCAGCCTTGAATTTAAGTTTCATTTCATCCGGAATTTATTAATGGATCAGATATGCTTTTATTCATGAATTTTAGAATTAGTTTTTTTTTTTTAAATTTATATTAATTTAGTTTTTAATTTTTATAATTGCATAAATTTAGTTTTTTTTTTATCAAATTTTGTTAAGTTTATTTGATATTTTAAACGTATTTTATTATAATATTTGAGTTAACATTAAAGCGAAAATGTGTCAAACGAATTCAAATACTATTATGAAGAATTCAAATACTATTATGAAGAATTCAAATACTATTATGAAATACACTTGAAAATCAGATAAATTTAATAAAATTTAGTTAACATAATTAAATTTATATATTTTTAAATATAAATGATTAAATTGATTAAAAATTTTAAAAAATAATTAATCCTAAATTTTACTAAATCTAAAGAGAGCTGAACATATCTAATCCTTTATTAATTGTGATTGATTTAAGTTTAACAATAATTATGGACAAAATATCTATACATTCATATGGTTGGAATTTATTATTGATCTAGACAGATTTACGTCAGATGAAAAAAAAGTAATAAGAGAAAATTACAGGGCGGAATGTTTCAGATTATGCACTCCTTTTTGTGACATTAAAAAAAAACTATAAAGATAAGTAATTATAAATGTTATTCATTTTAAAAAAAACACAATTTAATGTTAATTTAAATATTAAAATTTAACAGTTTTATATTAATGATCTTTCCAAATTTGATGAGAAGTATATATAATTATTACAGTTTTATGTATATAGTTAGATATTAACTAAAGAAATTGAAATACTAAGTTATCATATATTTACACGTTGAAAATAGAAATGAAGATTTACCTATTTTCATATAAATTACATAATTTTATTTCTTTTAAATTTTTTTTATTATTTTCCTATCTATTTACACTTTATGCATTTGTTTATTGTTTCTGAATAAACATTGAACATCGTTAAATGCTGCCAGAAAAGCAGGTATGTTGTTTTTATGTGGGTTCTGGACGTGAGTGGTTGTTAGGGTCGGTTTCATCGCTTCCAATGGGATCCGGTTTGTCTTTCTCTCATCGATTGACTTTTTAAATATTTATGACGAATTTCTAATAAAATATTTTAATATTAATTAAAAGGTTTAATTAATCGTAAGCTACCCAGTTTGGTACTACTGTGTCGAATTGGTACCTGTTTTTAAAAAAGTGTTAATTGCATCTCAACTTTTGAAAATTGCTTCAATTAGGTCCTTTTCAGACATAGTTGACTAACGCCATTAGTCAACGTGCCACGTGTCAATCTGTGATTTTTTTATTTTTATTTTTAAATTTTAATTTTTTTTTTAAATTTTTTTTCAAATTTTTTTTTTAAATTTTTTTTAAAAAAAATTAAAAATGCCACGTGTCAAGTCCCTGTGTGTGACACGTGGCATTGTAATGCCATGTGTCAGTGTCACTATTAGATGTCATTGTGTTGATTTCAATTTAGTCCCCACATATCCCCACATATGTCTTTTTGTTTCAATTTAGTACCTAAGTATGTGTATCTGATTCAATTTTGTCCCAATTTTTTTTAATAATTAAAATATTTTTGTAATCCATTTTTTATAAGATTAAAAATAATTAAGTATAAATATTTTTACAAAATTAAGTACTAATATT